>ENA-UOIV01000011-UOIV01000011.1-human-gut-metagenome-genome-assembly--contig:-C59-NODE-11-length-256605-cov-113.782514_pt1 | contig 256605 bp, 194 predicted proteins | sample MGYA00242333_ERZ723880 | MGnify/ENA metagenome assembly ERZ723880 | reverse complement strand
TACTATTTTGTTACCCACTATTAGTAATAGGTGGGCTTTTACTCTGATAATCAGCATTATATTATGTTGTATATATAATATGTGGCAAAATATAATCAATAGTTATCAGTTGTGGAAGAAAAGAAAAAGGGAATCTTGATTTCTTTCGTAAAGAGTTAGTTGTTATTCGTCATATCCCAGTTTTTTTTCATTGTAGTCTGATGCGATATAAGCAGGGCGTCCTTTGGTTTCTTTGAAGATGCGTCCTATATACTCCCCGATGACTCCCAATGAAAAGAGCTGGATACCGCCCAGAAACAAGATAACCACTATCAAAGTGGGGAAACCGGCTGCTTGGTCGCCGTATATGACGGTCTTTATCAGGAAATAGATGGCGTAAATGAAGCTGGAAATGGAACAAATGATACCACATACGGTGGCAATACGCAAGGGGGCGGTGGAGGAAGAGGTAATTCCTTCAATCGCTAGATTGAGTAATTGGAAGAAATTCCAGGAGGAGTGCCCGGCAAGGCGGTCACCGCGGTCGAACTCTATGCTTTTCTTTTGGTAGCCTATCCAGCAGAACAGCCCTTTTGTATATCGCTCTTGCTCGCGTAACTGTCTTAATGTCAGTATGCAACGACGGTCAAGCAGGCGAAAGTCGCCTACATTCGGCAAGATGTCTATCCGGCTCATGTTTTGAAGGAGCTTATAAAAAGCAAGCGATAACCGACGGCGCATCCAACTTTCTTCGCCGCGATTGCGACGCTTGGCGTAAATGTCGTCGTAACCTTCTTCCCAGTATTGCAACATCTGATCTACCAATTCGGGAGGATCCTGCAAGTCGGCATCCATTACCACGCAACAGTCTCCGGTGGCATAGTCGAAGCCTGCCAGCATAGCGATTTCCTTGCCGAAGTTACGTGAGAGGTTTACAAAGTTCACCCTGCTGTCCGTTTGCCTGAGCCGGCGGATCACTTCGAGCGTTCTGTCGCTGCTACCGTCGTTTATAAATAAAATTTCCCATTCATAGGCACTGTTGCGATTGATAAGTTCTATCAGGCGTTGATATAGAGTGGGAAGCATGGCCTCCTCGTTGTAGACGGGAATCAGTAAGGTTACTTTTTTCATTTCACAAATGTGTATGTATAATAAATGCTTCGCAAATATATTATTTTTAAAGAAGTATTGAACAAAATTGCTTTAAAAACATGATCAATTGAAAAATATCAGCCTTTGTGCTTAAAAACAAAGCGTACTAATAAAAAGTTTACCGGAATGGCTATGGCGAACACCGGAGCAGGGGCAGTGGTCTTGGAAAGGCCAAGCCAAAGAAATGTATTCAGTAATCCAATGTGCAAAAGGTAGTTGAACAAATGAGCCCCGCCGAAACCGAACGCTTTTCCCCATGACGGTTTTTTACCGAACGTAAAGTAGGCGGTAAGATAGAAATTGGCGATGAAGCTGAAAGCATAGCCAAGGGTGTAGGCTATATTGACATTGATGAACTTCTGCAGCAAAAAATAGATTCCATAGTGCAAGGCGGTTGCAAAAACGCCTACCAGGACAAAACGTATAAATTCAGGGAGTCTTCTTAATTGCTTCATTTTGGTTTTACACTATCATTGAGTCGGCAAAGTTAGGTATTGTTATAGAATAATTCGTATTTTTGCAGCGTGAAAATATAAAAACGGAAATATATGTCAGATAAAAAGATAGCGTTCTGGTTCATTGCACTGTTGAGTGTACTCGTGTTGGTCCCTTTTTTAGGAGAAACCATATTCTATTCAAAAGGGGAGCCGCGTGAAGCGATAGTGGCGTACACCATGTTGGAGAGTGGCAACTGGATACTTCCGATGAATTACGGAGTGGAAATAGCCTATAAACCGCCTTTCCTTTATTGGACAATAGCTGTTATATCGTCAATTTTAGGAGGAGTATCGGAGTTTTCGGCACGTATGCCGTCGGCGCTTGCTTTTCTTGCCATGCAATTGGTATTCTTCAGCTTCGTTGCCAAACGGAAAAATGTGAAGACGGCATTCCTGACTTCTATTTTGCTTCTATCTTCTTTTGAGGTACATCGTGCAGCAGTGGCTTGCCGGCTGGATATGTTGCAAGTTTCCCTTATCGTAATCTCGTTGTGCCTGCTTTTCCGCTGGGATGAAAAGAATTGCAAGGGTGTCCCTTGGCTGGCTGTTTTGCTGATGGCGTGCGCTACATTGACAAAAGGGCCGGTTGGATCTATTTTCCCTTGTCTGTGTATCGGTATCTATCAGCTATTGCGCGGACGTTCGTTCGGAAAGGCTTTCTTTTCATTATTGGGTATCGGATTATTATCTCTTATACCTTTGGGTATTTGGTTCTGGGCTGCTTACCAGCAGGGAGGGGAGCCGTTTGTCAATTTGATGTTGGAAGAGAATACCGGTCGCTTTTTCCGGAAAATGTCATATGAGTCACACGAAAATCCTTTATGGTACAACTTTCTCACTCTGATTTGGGGGTGGATTCCTTGGACTTTGGTGCTGCTTGTTTCCTTGTTTGGACTGAAATGGAAAGAAATGCATGTGCTGCCGGAGGGAGATTCGGTTGGTGAACGCTTAAAAAAAGTGTGGGATAAATTCCGCTCTCAATCACCGTTGCAGCTTTTTATATGGGTGGTGATTCTGACTATCTTCATCTTTTATTGTATCCCTAAGAGCAAGCGTAGCGTGTATTTGTTGCCTATCTACCCGTTCATGGGGGTGCTGCTTGCCGAATACTTATTGGCGTTGGTGCAGCGTGGTGCAAAAGTATTTAAAATTTCTGCATGGATTTTTGCTGCATTGGCTGTGTTGCTCACCGTTACTTTCTTCACTGTACGTTTAGGCTTGGTTCCTGAAAGCATTTGGGGAACAGGCCGACATGCTGCCGAAAACATTGCATTTATGAATGCTTTGCAGACGGTGCCGCTTTCGTTTTCGAAATGGCTGATTGTTTTCTTGCCGTTGATGTCTGCCGCCTGCCTGCTCTATACACTCTTGAAGTGTGCGGATGCACGACCGTTGTTATATGGTGTGGCGGGATGTATGTTATGTATTTTTGTGGCATTGGATGGAGTTTATCAGCCCACCGTTTTGGCTGTGAAGTCGGATAAGCATCTGGCGGTCCGCCTGAATGATCTTGAGCCGGAAGGACCGGTATATTCATATGGAGACTGGGTGAAGTTTTATAGCATAAACTATTATTTGGGTGATCGTGTGCGTATCTTTGACATGTTGCACCCTGCAGAAGGGTATGTATTGGTGATAGACGAACTGCAGGAGAAGTTCTTGCAGAATAACCAGGATGCATACCGGCTTGATGAGGTTTATCGTACTCCACTGCGTAGCTGCGATATGCGTAAAAAGGTGATAGTTTATAAATTCAGCAGAAAATAAGATGCCTTCTATAAAATTGATTGATAAATATTATCCGGAAGAGAACGAGCTGAAGCATATTTTGCTGACTCATAGCCGTTCTGTGGCCGACAAAGCTTTGTGGATTGCCGATAATCATCCTGAATTATCTTTGGACAGGGACTTTCTGTATGAAGCAGCTATGTTGCATGATATAGGTATATTCCTGACGAATGCTGAGGGAATTTATTGCTTTGGAGATAAACCTTATATCTGCCATGGCTATTTAGGAGCGGATTTGGTGCGCTCGGAAGGCTATTCTCGTCATGCACTGGTTTGTGAGAGGCATACCGGAGCTGGTCTTTCGTTGGAAGATATCGTTAAGCAGGACCTGCCCGTTCCCCACCGGGATATGTTTCCGGTGAGTCTGGAGGAACAAGTAATTTGCTTTGCCGATAAGTTTTACTCTAAGACGCATTTGGAGCAGGAAAAAAGCGTAGAGAAAGCACGAAAAAGTTTACAACGCTATGGCGAAGCCGGTTTACAACGCTTTGATCATTGGTGTGAACTGTTTTTGTAGCAATCTAAATTTCTTTAAAAAGGGAGATTATCCGTATAAATTACGTACTTTTGCCCTTTCAAGCGTAAACTATTAGTTAATGACGCCATTGAAAGCAAATACATTCATATCATTCATACTACTATTTGTCTTACTCCTTCTTTCCGGTGAGGCTGCTTCGCAACGTCGTCGGAGAGGTGTTGTGCCGCCCGAAAGACTGCAAACGGACTCTTTGCGGAGAGATTCTTTGCAAGTAGATACATTGGCTGTTACCGGGAAGAAGAAACAGCCTTTGGACGCACCGGTCACCTATGAGGCAAATGACTCTATCGTGTTTGCCCAAGGCGGGTATGCGCATTTGTACGGACAGGGAAAAGTAAATTATCAACAGATAGAGCTGGCTGCTGATGTTATCACCATGAATATGGACAGCAGTACAGTATATGCTCATGGAGTGGAAGATTCTTTAGGCGTGAAGACGGGAACTCCGGTTTTCAAAGATGGCGAAACTCCGTATGAGACCAATACGATCCGTTATAACTTCAAGAGCAAAAAGGGGGTGATCAGTAATGTGGTCAGTCAGCAAGGAGAAGGATATGTTACCGGAAACAATGCAAAGAAGGGGGCTAATGACGAACTGTATATGAAAAGCGGGCGGTACACAACCTGCGACCACCATGAGCACCCTCACTTCTATATGCAGATGACTTATGCGAAAGTACGTCCTAAAAAGAATGTTGTAACGGGACCTGCCTATCTGGTGGTGGAGGATGTTCCTTTGCCGCTTGCTGTGCCGTTCTTCTTTTTCCCGTTTTCGAGCAGTTATTCATCCGGTTTCCTTATGCCTACATACATGGATGACTCCAGTCGTGGTTTCGGTCTGACGGACGGCGGATATTATTTTGCTATCAGTGATAAGATGGACTTAAAGTTGAGGGCCGACATTTTTACGAAAGGCTCATGGGCATTGAATGCTGAATCCAATTATATTAAACGGTATAAATACTCCGGTTTGTTCCAGGCGAGTTATCAGGTGACCAAGACCGGTGATAAGGGGCTGCCGGACTACTCTGTCGCCAAAGATTTCAAGATTGTCTGGTCTCACAGGCAGGATGCGAAGGCCAATCCGAATCAAACATTTTCTGCCAGTGTGAATTTTGCGACCAGCAGTTACGAGCGTACTAATATTGGAAACATGTACAACTCGAATGCTATGTCGCAGAATACGAAAACTTCAAGTATCAGTTATTCCCGTTATTTTTTTGATAGAAAGCTGACGGTAGCGGCAACTACTAATATCGCTCAGACTATGAGGGACTCTTCGGTTAATGTTACTTTGCCTGATTTGAATATTTCTTTATCTACGATCTATCCCTTCAAGCGTAAAAAAGCGGCAGGCGAGGAGAGATGGTATGAGAAGATTTCAGTACGGTATACGGGCCGTTTGACTAATAGCATCCAGACAAAAGATAATCTGCTGTTTAAATCCAACCTGATAAAGGACTGGAAGAATGGTATGAAGCATGAAATACCGGTCAGCGCTACCTTTACTTTGTTCAAGTATTTTAATGTAACTCCCTCCGTCAGCTATACAGAACGTTGGTACACGCGTAAGGTGATGAAAGACTGGGACCCGAACTATGGTACGAACGGTAGGGAAGTGGCTACTGATACGATTTACGGTTTTCATCGTGTGTATAATTATAATGCCAGTCTGGGTATCAATACGAAGATATACGGTATGTATAATCCGATTTTTTTTCCTAAAAAGAAGATACAGATCCGTCATGTCATAACTCCGTCGGTAAGCATAAGCGCCGCTCCGGATTTTGGTTCTTCACGTTACGGCTATTATGATTCTTACATTAAGAATTATGCGGACGGCAGACGCGATACGGTCATTTATTCTCCATATTCGGGACAAGCATTTGATGTTCCGGGAAGAGGTAAGCAAGGAAACATAACCTTCAGCATCTCCAATAATCTGGAGATGAAATATTATAGCAGTAAGAAGGATACAGTAAAGAAGGTTAGTCTGATTGATGAACTGGGGGCCAATATCAGTTATAATATGGCTGCTGCAACGCGCCCCTGGAGTGATCTTGGATTGAATCTTCGTCTGAAACTGAGTAAGAACTATACATTCAGCATGAGTTCTTCGTTCAAGACATACGGTTATAAATTCGATAAGAATGGTAACGTTGTTGATAATGACCGTACGGAATGGTCTTACGGGCGTTTCGGTATATTCCAAGGTTATGGCTCTTCTTTCAGTTATACGTTTAATAATGATACGTGGAAAAAATGGAAAGAGAAGTTAAGCGGTACTAGAGACTCCGATAAGAAGAAAGAAGAGGAAGCTGCTTCGGATGAGGAGGGTGCGGAAACTGATACTGATGGAAACGGTATTCCTAAAAAGAAAGTGGAAAAGGCGGCCGTTGATGCCGACGGGTATCAAGTATTCAAGATGCCATGGTCTCTGAACTTCAATTACAGCTTTAATATCTCTGAAGATCGTAGTAAGCCTATCAACCGTAAGAAAATGCGCTATCCCTATCGTTATACTCACAACTTGAGTGCTTCCGGTAATATAAAACTGTCTAATAAATGGGCGGTAAGTTTTAATTCCGGTTATGATTTTGAAGCTAAGAAGATTGTGCAGACCACCTTTAATATAACGCGCGATCTTCACTGTTTCAGCATGTCGGCCAGCCTTTCTCCTTTTGGGCAGTGGAAATACTACAATTTTACCATTCGTGCCAATGCAAGTATTTTGCAAGACTTAAAATGGGAACAAAGAAGCCAGACCCAGAGTAATATTCAGTGGTACTGATTTATTATTTTACCATTTGATCTCTTCTTCGCCATGTGCCCTCAAATAGTCATTGGCCTTACTGAAATGTTTGTTGCCGAAAAAGCCGTTGTAAGCGGAAAGCGGAGAAGGATGTGCTGATGTCAATACCAGATGCTTGTTGCGGTCGATAAACGCGCCTTTCCGTTGTGCATAAGCTCCCCATAGAATGAATACCAAGTGCTCCCGCTCTTCGGCAAGGATACGGATGGCGGCATCTGTGAATGTTTCCCAACCATGATTTTGGTGAGAACCGGCTTGATGGGCGCGTACAGTGAGGGTGGCATTGAGCAATAGCACACCTTGTTCCGCCCAACGTGTCAGATTACCGGTAGGTGGCGCGTCTGCTCCGGTATCAGCTTTGATTTCTTTAAAGATATTTACTAAAGAGGGAGGGAAAGGAACACCGTCATTTACGGAAAAACAAAGTCCATGCGCCTGTCCGGGGCCATGATACGGGTCCTGGCCTATAATCACTACTTTTACCTTATCGAAAGGACATAGATTGAATGCGTTGAATATTAATTTACCCGGTGGGTATATAGTATTTTTGCCGTATTCTTCGCGGACAAAATTCGTTAACTTATAAAAGTAATCCTTATCAAATTCAGGCTGCAAATGTGTTTTCCAGCTATCTTCTATTTGAACATTCATAATTGGAAGTGTTGGTGATTTAGGGTGCTAAGATACAAATATTTCACCACAGAGTATACAAAGTACCGCAGAGTTTTTTAATACACTTGACAAAACTCTGCGGTACTTTGTATACTCTGTGGTGAAATATTTAAATGAGATGTATGTTGTGTGCCTTACATTCCCGGCGCATGTCTTCGGGCCAGATGCTGGCTTGTATTTCTCCGATGTGTGCTTTACGTAAGTAGAACATACATAACCGGGATTGTCCTATGCCTCCACCGATGGAAAGTGGCAGTGCGTCTTCCATTAAGCGCTTGTGGAAATAAAGCCCCATACGCTTCTCTTCACCTTCCTGTTTGAGCTGGCGTAGAAGTGCTTCCTTGTCTACGCGAATACCCATTGATGATAATTCAACGCTGCGTTGCAGGACATCGTCCCATAACAGTAGATCGCCGTTTAGTCCGGGGAGTCCGTTCAGTCCAGAGGTTGTGTAATCATCGTAATCCGGAGCACGCCCGTCGTGCTTTTTGCCGTCGCCCAGTTTGCAGCCGATGCCGATGATAAATACAGCACCAAACTTCTTGGCAATGGCGTGCTCACGACATTTCGGCTCTAAGTTGGGGTACATCTGGCGGAGTTCTTCCGCATGGATGAAATGTAATTTCTGTGGCAGACAGGGCTTGATTTGTGGGTACATTTCGTATACCATGTATTCTGTACGGACCATTGCAGCATAAATGCGGGTGACAATCTCTTTTAGGAAATCAACGTTACGGTCTTGGTCGGTAATTACACGTTCCCAGTCCCATTGGTCTACATATAGAGAGTGCAAATTGCCTAATTCTTCGTCTGCGCGGATGGCATTCATGTCGGTATAGATTCCGTATCCTGATTCTATATGGTATTCGGCAAGCGTCAGGCGTTTCCATTTGGCAAGTGAATGCACTACTTCGGCTTGTGCATCGCCTAAGTCTTTGATAGGAAAGGAAACGGCACGCTCTACTCCGTTCAGGTCGTCGTTGATACCCATGCCTTTCAGTACAAAAAGAGGGGCGGTGACGCGACGCAGACGAAGTTCGGATGAAAGGTTCAACTGGAAGAACTCCTTAATCTGTTTGATGCCTAATTCAGTTTGTTTTAAGTCTAATAAAGGTTTATATCCTTCGGGTTTTATCAGGTAACTCATAGGTTTTATTTATATGTCATTTGTTAATTTGTTCGGCAAAGATAGAAATAATATTGATGATTGATGCTATTTTGAACGAAAAAATAACAAAATGTATATATGTGCTCGTGTAGTGCTCTCAAAATAATAATATAGAAAGTGAATGTTGCTAGATAGAAAAAGTGATGAACATTAGGAATATGCCGAGATTTTTTCTACTTTTGTACTCGAATTAAGGCTCCGTAGCTTAGTGAATAGAGCGTCAGATTCCGGTTCTGAAGGTCGTGCGTTTGAATCGCACCGGGGTCACACTGGAAAACCGTAAACGGTTAATAACTAATCGTTTGCGGTTTTGTTATTATTTATATTGCACAACATTTGCACAACTTATAAAGGTGGAAATACTTAATAAGCCTTTTTTTCTAATTTGTCCCCTATCCAGTTTTTGTACTGGATGCCGTTCAATCCGTCAATAGGGGAAAAGTGGTACCAAAGAGGATATGGGCCTTTAGTGACTGTAATTGTAATACTTCAAACCTTGATAAGAGCATCGCTATGCCAAAGGTAAACGCTTGTAAGGAGGTGGTCTTGTTAAAAGTATATTATTCATAATTTTTTATTTACGTATTTTCTAAGTAGTTTAATTATATCATCTTTGGTTTTAATGATTTCATCTTTTGAAAGTAATAATCTTTCCAAACCATCAACACGCTGTTTTAGAGCCTCTATTTCGGCTTTCTCTGTACCGTACACGTTAATATTATAGATGTTGCCTACATCCGTATATACTGAACGATTATTCCCCAAAATAGAGCCGAAGTTTTTCCCTGTAGTCAAGTCACTTACTGGGGTTACATTGTATCCCGACATAATTTTCTTGTTATCTCTTTATTTCTTTTGTGGTGGTGTCTGTCAAACGGACACCACCACCGGGTTAATTATCCTATCTTTATCAAATTCGCTTTCTTGAAACATCTGAACTCTCCTCGTTCTGTATCGAAGTAAGTTTGTACGGTGTCACTCTTTTTACGGTTGTCTGTACCTTTGCTATCAGGTAGCAAACTATCTTTGAGGGTTCCGTATGCTTCACGTATTGATCCGTCCACCTTTTGAAAGTAGAACTTTACTATTCTTTCTTTCATGGCTACTCTTAACTTGATGTTTGTCCAAGCGGTTTTTAAAGCTTCCGACATCGTGTAACCGTTTCTCTTAACCATTTGCCAAGCAAGGCACATTACCTCACTTATTTGGCTCCTAAAAGTGTTTGACATAATCTATTTTTTAGTAGTTATACATTATCTTTTCCCAGTAATCTATCTCAGCCTCAAAAGAAGATACACACTCAGCTTTGCTTTCCTCGTACATAGCGAATACTTCTGCTTCACTCATTGATAATACTTGTTGGTATTCTCTGCACATCTGGTTTAAATCTTCTTTTGTCATAACTGTAATGCTTTATATTTCTTTTTTGAGGCAAATGTAATATAAAACGGTACAACAAACTAAATAAAAAGAAATATTTAACACTGCTTTAACTAATAAATGTACCGTAATAGCATTACGTTTGATAATATTGTTTATATTTGCATCGTAAACTAAAACATTACGATATGGATTTAAGAATTAAAGAAGTTATCAAAGAAAAAGGCAAGACTATAACAGAGCTTGCTGATATTATGGGAATCAATCGGGTGAACTTGTCTAATATGGTTAATGGCAACCCAACTGTTGAAACATTAAACAAGATTGCCGATGCGCTCTGCGTTCCGGTAACTGAACTTTTCGAGCGACCAAAGAACGATACCGTTTCCCTTACCTGCCCTCATTGTGGTAAGTCAATAACATTAAAAGCTGAGTGAGTATGAATACAAACGAAATAGATAAACTAAGCCTTGTAAAAGCTCATGCCTTATTTGAAACTGGAGATATAGAACGTATCGAGGTAGGAACAATAAAGGGACTATGTGATATACACCGATATCTGTTTGACGGGTTGTATAAGTTTGCCGGGAAGGTACGCACTTTGAATATAGCAAAAGGGAATTTCCGCTTTGCTAACTGCATGTATCTTGATGTGATGCTTCCAGTTATAGAGAATATGCCTGAAACAACGTTTGAAGAAATCATTGCCAAATACGTTGAAATGAATGTCGCACATCCTTTTATGGAAGGCAATGGCAGAGCCACCCGTATTTGGCTTGATATGATATTGAAGAAGCGGTTACAAAAGGTTATAGACTGGCAAAACGTGGATAAGGTTCTGTATTTACAAGCAATGGAAAGAAGCCCTATCAATGATTTAGAATTACGTACATTATTACATCAAGGGTTGACTGATAAGGTGAATGATAGAGAAGTAATATTTAAGGGTATTACCCAATCATATTATTACGAGGGGTACGAACCCCAATAATACATTGTCATTATATTTTTCTATTAGATACAAGATGAATAAAAATATCGACCTCAAATATTCTGCCACAAGTTTTTCAGATACAAAAGTTACCAAATATTTAGAGGAATTAAAAAGCAGAATTACAATCAATAACCGTACAAGGTCACTCATATTTATTAAATATGGGAAATTGAACGTATTAAATGAACTTAAGTCTATCATTTCAGAAATTTGTGACTGTCTAATCATTGGAAATGGACAAGCTGCTATTACATTAACAAATCATTTATTTGAAAACAGTTTAAAACAAACTTTGATAACATGGGATTCACAAGAAGCAATTTGATGTTTCTAAACGATTAGATGAAGTTTTTAAAAATGAAGTAGAGACTTATGATGACAAGGATATAGAGCCCAATATTAATAAATGTAAAAGCAAAGGATTAGTCACTAAAGATGAAGCAAAAAGACTAATAGAATTAAAAAACATATTTAGAAATCCTTTTTCTCATGCTTCTTATTCAAAACTATTTAAGGATGCTTCTACAACTATATATTCAGGTGGTCTAGAAAATCCGGCAGACATAAAAGAAGAAACCGTAGATATCTCTAAAACGCCATTTCTTTATTTATTAGCTCAAGAACAGTTTGCCCAAAAGAATGCTTTTCTTTATTTCCTTGAAATATATGAATTCATAGATAAAATGGATCAAAAATTATTGGAATTATATCCAGAAGTGAAAGAAATTGTATTACAACGAAGTAAAAATTTGTAGTTTAGATATAGTAAAGGAACAATTATCGTAAACGAACAATAAGATTATAAGATAAATTTTGTATAGTAATTGATATACTTTATATATGATTAATGAAAAAGGAGGTTATAATGAATATAGAGGATCTTCAATCTATAATGATTGACAGTTATCAGGTTGGATATATGGAAGCCATAAAATCTTATGAACCGTCACAAGATAGTATCAGATTAAGAGAGGTAAAAAAGTGGTTGAAAATGATGAAAATAGACTTGAAACGGTTTAATATTCTTGTTCAAAAAGATATTATCAAACCATTTCGTAAAGGTCAAGGGAAAAACTCACCTCTTTACTTTTCAAAAACGGAAATTAAGCAGGCTCTTTCAGTTGCTAATGTTAGCAGAATACTTGCAAGAGATAAAGTTAAATCAGTAATTAAAAAGAACGATTGGAATATTTAGAAGACCTCATATCTGTCGGATACAAGGTCTTTAATTATAAATTGTTAATTTCTATCAATGTCGTTTTGGAGCTTATAGCTGTTATAACTTATCCATTATCCTAAAAACGCTTCGCTCCACAGTGGCTATATCTTTCCGTCCGCTCAAAAGATTTTCGGCGGAAATGTATAGAGATAATCTTATATTCTACCTTCCGGGCTTGGATTTGGCTCGCAAAATCTGACAGATATTTTACTGAACATACGATTTCTACTTATTGCATAAGAGGTAGAACGTAAATAATATACATGATATATCTCTGTTCCTAACGTTGGTACGTTTATTGTAACCTCTTCATTTGATATTTCTGTAATAAAATCCTTGTATTTTGATATGTAATCAGATTGTGACGTCCCTTCAATGGTAAATGTAAGTGTTAACTCACGTTCATCTACTTTCCTGTTACTATAAATAACCCTTTTCCCATGTTCCAACCGGGATTTGTTTTCAATAACTTCTTTGTACCTTCTTGGGGTAATTCTCCTAATATATCACATGCCAAAATGATATTTTTTATACTTGGTGACTGCATCTCATAGACACGTCCACCGATAATAAAAGCTCTAATCATGATTTTTTCTATCTTTTTTATTTTCCCATTGTTCCTTAAATTCCAAGTAAGTATTAACTTTAGGTAACTCTTTCCCATATTTGATGTAGTTATAGATGTTTTCATCAAATATGTTTTCATCAAATATGTTTTCATCAACTGGAATTCCTAATAAATTTGCATATTCTATCAAAACCTCATCTTCTAAAGGATTATAGCTAATAGCTTTCTTGGGATTAAGCATACATCTTAAAACAGCTTGTTGTTGCTTCTCTGTACCTATCCAAAAATTTATTGGGATACTCATTCTTTCGCTTGATTCAAAACCAAGTAGATTATCTATTTTTTCTTCCTTACTCATTTTTGCTTTCTATTTTTTTTAGTTCTTTGACTTTTTCAGCAACACGATCTATCATGTTTTCCGGAAAGTCAAACAATAATTCACGAATTTCCTGCATCTCTTTTTCTAAAAGTTCTTCAGGTGAAACGCTTTGTATCTTAGGTGTAACGTACTGGAGCAAGTTACTTATAGTTCTCACACGTTCCCCTGCATCCAAATTTTTTAAATCTTCCTCAAACTGTTTGCGGTTGCCGTCAATGATGGAAGCTATCCACTCCTTGACAGTTCCCGTTACTTTATTGGGCGTTCCTTTAGTCCTACCGCCCAACCTTCCTTTTCCGTCACCTTTTTTTCTACCCATTTTTACTACTTTAGTTTGATTTAGAAAAGCCGGATAGCCTATCCGAATGGCAAGCCTATCCGGAATAAAATTATCTCGCTCGCATCCAAAGCCCATCAGGATGACAATCCACCACGTTTCCGGGTACGATTACCATTTCATCATTTGGAAGTATGGTGAGGATACCACGAGCACCGAAAGCGGAACACTTGTATTTGTCTGCCATGTCACCCAACTTCTTTACCTCATCCAGTACTTTTAAGGCTTGTTTATAAACCTCGATTTGTTCCGGTTTATCAATGTACAGGTTGCTTGCTTCTTTCAGAATGATTTCTCCCTGCTTGTCAAGCTCGATGCTCTTTGCAGCATCCACGTAGAAACATTCAATTGGTATAAACCGGAAATCCGACATTGTACTTTTAGCCTTTGTTGCCATTATCAGAAAGTCCTTTAGTAACTTTTCGGTTAATTCCTCGTTGCTTCTTTTGACTGCCGGAAGTTGATAGCCGTTTAAAAGCTGTTCTTTGAGTTTTTCTCTTACTTTGGTTTCAGTTTCATTTCCACCTGAAAGAATGTCTCTCAATACATTGGAATCAAGCGTTAAGCCTACTTCTCCCAGCTTCTCATTAGTGAGTGTTTTTCTCAACTGCCTAATAGCAAAATAAAAATTAGAACTTAGTTGATTATTGTAATCTTCTGCGATTAAGATACGTTCCTGTTTCATCTTATGCCTCCCCATGTAATTAGATTTCTACGAATTTCTGCTTCTTCTCGTTCTTTTCTGTCGGAAAGGACTTTCTTAGTACCAGTATGAATCATGTCGGCAACTTTCTCATTGTCCGTTTTTTCCGGTTTAGGCGATTCGGTTTTCAAAAAACTCTTCATACCGTCAGTCACTGATTTCATTGAATCGATGACTGCTTTTGCGATTTCTTCTTCTTTCATAAATTTGTAAATTAAAATTGTTAATAAATATTCAATTATACAATATTGGGTTTATGCCTACAAATGTGAAATCTCCGTTAGGGCTCGCTCTGATCCATTCAGGCACACCGCCAAACAGCTCTTTAAACTTAGCTTTCCCAATAGTGTTTTCCGCCATATCATCAACCGATTTGTATCCGTTGGCTTTGGCAAAGTGTTCATCAACCCTAATCTCTACTATTTGACTACCGTCTTTCCAAAGGCGGAAAGTGATTGGCATCCCTTGAAATTTCCATTGTACAATATCGTAACGGTCTGTCTGTTCTAAGATCTTCTTAAATTCCATACTCAAATTATTAGTTGTTAAATAGTTGTTTTTGCTCGTTTACTTCCAAGATTGCAAACTCAATGCGGGGGCAATACTTATCCAAATGCTTTTCCGCTTCAATCTGATAGCAAAGTTTATCATCAGTGATTGCATTTGCCATTTGCAGACAATCAAGGAGCGTTTTTAAGCTATTATCTAAATCAAAACGAGGAGAACTATGCCACACTCGGACAAATAAGCGGAAACGGCTTGAAATGCGCTTATTCTTGTATGTTTTGCATTGTTTTATGAAGTTGCGTTCATAAGCTCGTATCACTTCATCTTTAATAATGCGTTTTGCACCACCTTTGCCCGGTACACTCATGTAATGATTAGCTTTTGCCACTATCTGGCCGTATATGGTTTCTATTATCATAATCAAAAGGGATTATCATCTTTACTTTCGGTCAATGGCAAAATTGGTCTTTCGTTTAATTCGTAGAAATGAGTAGTAGCAGCATTAAAGCCAGCAATAAACTTGAATACTCCTATATTCCTGCCTTTGGCAATATCAATAAGCGCCGTCCCATTCGGATTAGTTGACTGAAACGGTTCTGAATAACGTTTATTATAAACTTCTGGACGATACAGCAATATTGTTATGTCGGCAGCTTCGTTTATCTGTCCTGATCCTCGCAGTCTATTAACGCTCGGAATAGGATTTGAATTATCACGAGATAATTGCGACAATGCCAGTATCCAAATATTGAGCTCCTTGGCTATATTCTTTAATCGCCTGGCAGCTTCTGCAATAGCTTCTTCTACATTAGAACTCTTTTTATTGATTGTTAATATTTGTAGATAATCAATTACAACTCCCTCGATATGATATTTGATTACCATTGATCGGATAGAGGATAGGATCGTTTCAATATTAGAAGTGCTACGATCGTCAAAGTAAATACCTAACTTGGAAAGCGTAGATACCGTTTTATCGAAATTTTTAATTTGCTCATCGGTCAATTTCTCATTTGTTAATACCGAAATGGGGATTCCTGATTCGATAGCGGCAAGTCTTGTCATTAACTGGGAACCACTCATTTCCATAGAATAGAAAGCAATGTTTGCCCCGCCTTTCGTTGCTGATAACGTAATAGCATTGGCGAAAGCTGTTTTCCCTTGACTGGATTCTGCAGCGCAAATAATCAAATTAGATGGTTGGAAACCTCCTTTTTCATCTATCTCATGAAATCCGGTTAATGTACTGGGAATACTTACACTATTTAAGTTATCATTTACTCGCTGATTAACTTCAATCATGTAATCAAAAGCTGTACGAACATGGTTTTCCAAACTTCCGAATATAGAAGCTAACTTATCATTGGCACTCTGAATTACATCTTCAATATCTTCTGTTTCATTAGCACCGTTAGCAACAAGATATTGCCCTATGTCGTAAAGGCTCCTGCGTTTTTCCAATTCATTAAGTCGGCAAGCATACTGTATCAGGTCGAATGTATGATTCTGTGTGATAGAGACTATGTCATACGGTTGAAACTCAACTTTGCGTTTTTTTAATTCAGGCATAATACTTACTATATCAGCCCGGTCGCCATGATCGGTAATTGCAAGGATAGCGCAATATACTTCCCTATGAAAATCAAAATAGAAGCTATTGGGGGTTAGTAACTCTCTTACTTGATGAATGGCATTACGTTCGACTAATAATGTACCAAGTACACATAACTCACACTCTTTGTCATGTAGATAGTGATTATCATTTTTCATTGCTCCTCCTTTCCCATGTACGTAATCGTTTGGTAATATCCCATGTCTTTTGCATCTCAAACTTCATTTTTGTTTTTGATTGATTAGGTTCACTCCAATAATCAAAGAATGCGAAAACCATATCTTTTCCATATCTCTCTACGAAAGGGATTAATTCATTTTTGAACTTTTCAGTTCGGTCGAAAAGAGAAATACTTTTCTCTTTTACTATTTCCTCTTTATTATTATCATTATCATTATCATTCTTATTAGGTTGTACTTCGGTTGTACTTTGGTTAACTTTTGGTTGTACTTCGATTGTACTTTTAGAGAAACGATTGTTTTTATTTCCTTTAGGAGCACCACCCTTACACCCGTTATTGTATCGTTGCCAGTTTGCATCAATAATAGGGCGTATGATGGAAAATAAAGCTTTTGGAAAGCCTGTAAGTTCCGGTTCTTTCATATCAAGACTGTAATCAGAAATGGCTTCATACATGATTAGCCTATCTGCGTCAGACAGTTCGTTCATGCTTTCCTTAAAGCTGCGGTAAAAAATAAACGTATCTCTTTGCTTACTTTCACTCATTAGCCCCTCCTTTCTCTGCCAACCAATATAGTTTGCAGCCGTTAGACAACCGACAATCTTCTATCTTCCAACCCTCTTTATGGCGAAGGACGGAAATAGTCTTACGGGCGTCATTGAAGCCCACCAAAGCGTTTAGTTGTTTGGCGGTAAACTTGTCGCCGGATAAGAAAAGTTTGCGTACTGATTGGATAAGTCGTGCGGAATCAGTACTTTTGTCGGCATAATCGTGCATAAGATATTTGGAGTTGTTCTGTTGATTTTTCATAGGGCAGCTCCTTTCTTATTTGTTAAGGATAATGTCTATATCAGACTGTTTGTATAGTCTTTTACCTCCGACCTCTATCGGTATCAGATAACCGGTTTTACTCCATCTCCATAAAGTTGAGCGATCCACGTGTAATTGTGTACTTACTTCATCTGGAGTAACATACGTTTCGTTTTTTTTAGCAAGGATAGTGCTTTCTAATTCTTCTTTGGTAGAACGAATTAGATGATTAGCAAATTGTAATAGGTCATTTGTACCAATCGTTATTGATACGTTTGCGCCACTTTGGATAAATTCTTGAATGCTCATAACTTTTGCTTTTATGATTTGCCTTTCCCCAATAGGTAGCTACTGCTATTGGTTGTTTGACGATAGCAAAGTTATGTAGGTTGAATTAGCAATACAACGAAATGAAAAATCCATATTATCCACGAACTGAATATGGATAATATGGACAATATGGATGTATGAATGATATTGTTTTTATTTGAATTTGTTGGGTATTAGTGGGGGCTTATATGCCAAATTAAATTCATTCTCTATAGTTTTCCTATTAGTAGCTGTATCTTCAATCTGAAATGCAGCTTTAGCCAAATTCCAGAGACCACCGCCTTTTTTACTCGGAATCTTGCATAATATTTTTTCTGTATAACTTTGAGCAATGAACTTTGCGAGCTCTTTTACTGTGTCGCACTGCATACCTTGATAGAGCCATTTTTTCTTTTGATTGCTGTCAAGGTTAAGGTAGGTAGTAATATCTTCCTGCTCCCTATCTTTTTTCGTAGCTTCTGAAGCATCTTCGGGTGTTTCCTTTTTCTCTGGAGTTGACTTCTCTGCGTATTTTTTAGCACGAAAATCATTATAATCTCCAAATTCTTGTTCAAAATCACTGTCTTTTTTCAAATACTCTACAAGGTTTATATTAAACTCTGCAAATGTTTCAATGACGGCATCCATATATGCTGTTATACTGTGCTCTAATGGATATGTTATATAACCTTTCTCATAGATGTAATCAATTACGTCAAATTCGCAATACAGTTTTGAATCAAACTCTCGTGCAAATATTCCCGCATAAATATCACGATCTATTGGAGATAAAGAGAATAATTTATTGCGAAGCAAAGAAATACATTCATTCTCTAATTCAAAGCCAACATCTGGTAACATAAATACAGAAAATAGGTCTTGTGGACTAATCGCTTCAAATGCTTTAGTAATACTATCTGGAATTACTAATTTCTCAGCGAATTGTTCTATGTCGTTTATTTGAATTTCACTTCCTGCTTTTATCTTTTCTGTTAATTCAATAAAATCTTTATTCTCTTTTGCTTGATTAAATACAGATGGCATTTCGCATTTTTCTTTTTGCGAATATTCATTTGTTATTTTATTAACTTCTTTGAAAAATATATTTAAGGCTTCCATATCATTCTATCATATTTACAAGTTTCTTTTTAATATCATCATCTATCTCTCTATGGTCAGTTCTGGATTAACTTTATATTCTTCACATCCAAATGCTGCACACATAAGTATAAAGCGTTCTTTTATTCCCATATTGGTGTATCTGTCTACAGCACCGCTGTCTTTTGCGTGAAGCCCAGCGGCATACTTGTCTATCTGAACCTTGTTCATTAGGTCTACATGTGTCTTACGGGCAAGTTTGCTGCTGGCTATCTCATAGAGGGGTTTGTATTCGTTCTTGCTGATCCTCTCATTGAATACGGCAACCAGCCGATCTATTCCGCAATACTCCAATAGCATTTTTATTTTGTCATTGTAGCCACGTTCCCCGGACACATAGCGTAATATAGGGAACTTGAATTTATGCTTTTGGATGATCTCTAAGGCAAACAGAACCAAAGGTGTTTTTATTTCGGTTCGTGTCTCGTTTTCTTTCATGGTCTTACGTGGTAGATAGTGTATGAAAGGAATGCCTTCTTCTATACTAAGATTATCAAATGATAGGGACTGGAAATCCCCAATACGACACCCTAAACTACATTGAAGTAAAAAAGCATCTTTGGTCTCTTGAAGAGCGCTTGTTACATCGGTGTTCTGTATTTTGATAAACTCGTTCTTGGTTAAGCATATCGGTTCATCGTATTGTTCTTTCATCATAACCGCTTTGCGTTGCTTACCCAGCTTCCGAAATGGTGAAACTGGTAATTCATCGTTGCTTTCAAGTTCGTTGAAAAAGGCTTGGATCTTCTTTAGTTTGGTGGCTACGGTATTTTGTCCACGTGGCGCTGTAGGGATGTTTCTAGTATTCATTTTGGTATAGAGCCCTCTGTATTTATCAACTAATGCGTATTCATTGAATAGAAAGTCTCTAAATAGAATAACTTTCTCATTGGTGAAGTCTATAGGCTTTATATCGCATAAGTTATTGATGATTAAAAAACGGTTCAGTTCACGCGATAAGACATCGTAATGCTTCTTTCTTCCTTCTCCGAATATACCGTCTTTGAAGCTCTGCTCTATGTAATTATTGAAGCGCTGGTATAAGTTGACATTTTGTTTTCCAGTGTTGTATTTTTCAGGATTTAGATATTCGTCCACATGCTGATTTAGCTGTTCACTGCTTTCTATCTTATGTGTTGTGTATAATTGCAGAAGTAGATTTTTTCTATCTGTAATGTCTTTATAAAATTCTTCCCGGCTTTTGCAATGAACGGGAATAATGGCTTTAGCCTTGTATTGCTCTTTCTTTTCATCCCACATGGATGGTTCTACTAAGAGTTCGGAGGTGTGAAATAATTGTATGTTTCTTCCGTCTGATAGACGAAATCGGATATTTGCAAAGTTATCTTTCTTGCCGGAACGGATAAATGCTTTTACTGTTGCCATAGCTGTATTGAAATTGGTTGTGCAAATATACCATTTTTGCACAACATAACCGCAATATTGCACAACAAAATGCAATAATATGAAATATGTATTATATATTATATTCTGATTATTAGTGTTATATGCGTGTATTGATTTGTGCTATATTTTGATTTGTTGACCGCACTGGGGTCACAAAAAATCCTTGATAATCAGTAGATTATTAGGGATTTTTTATATCTGTATTATTTTTTAATACGGGTAGTAAAAGGATTTTTAGCTTCTGTTTCTGTATTTGCTGGCTAGTTAGAGTAGTTGTAATGTGTTGATAATTAGGTTGGAATAGCTTATGATGAACGAGCCGTAGTTCACTATCCGTAACTGCTGCGATAGATCACTTCCTTTCAACTAATTTACCAAAATAAGGGTTAGTAATGCGCTTTTGTTCTAAAGAGTTATTACTTGAAACAGTCAGACATTCTTATTCTATATAAATAGTGAAAAGGTAAGTTATCCAAATTAATAACTTACCTTTTTCTATGTATATAAAATTAACTACAACACTTTAATTTTAATATTTTTAAACCATACTTCATCTCCATGGTCTTGCAGCAAAATATTCCCATATTCCGAATTACCAAAATTCTCCCAGTTTTTATACTTACTGTATGCTACCAAAGCATTCCACATTTCATTCTGACGGGTATATTCTATTAGCTTCACTCCATTCAGCCAATGCTCCACATGATTATCTCTCACAATAATCATAGCTGTATTAAAATCTTTCTTATTGAAAGGCTTATTTGCCGGAGCTGGAATCAGATCATAAAGTGAACCTAATTGTCGATTTCCTTTCACTCCCAATTTTGCATCAGGGTGTTTGTCATCGTCCAATATCTGAAATTCGCATCCGATAGCCGATCCGGCTCCCCTATTCATGCCCGGATTAACAAAATACTTTATACCGCTGTTAGCTCCTTCAGTGATCTTAAAATCTACTTTAAGAATAAAGTTCTTATATTCTTGCTCTGTCACTATATCACCACCATTTGCTGATTCCGCACCGCCACTTTTTAGGACTTTCAGAATACCATTTTCCATGACCCAACCTTTCTTAGGGAAGGCATCAATTCTTGCACCCCGCCAACCTTCCGAGGTTTTACCATCCCAAAGAAGTGTCCAACCATTTTTTACTTCATCTGGAGAAAGAGTGTTAGAAATCACATTAATCTCCGGTGCTTTGACTGGAGTCAAATAGCGTTCTACATTGGTAGTACAAATACGTATATTCTTCCAACGGACAGTTTTCCCTTCATCAGCCGCACTGGCAATAGCATGTACCTGCAAGGCTATGAAGCCTGAAGGAGTCATGTCATCCCAAATATTGGCACATGGAACTCCGTTTATCCACGTGGCAATGGAGTTGCCAAACGCTTCAACACGTGCTTTGTTCCATTCCTTACTTTTAAAGGCTGTTTTGGCCTGCGGATTCCAAGTCAGCGGATAAAGCCAATTGCGACGGGCCTCATCGTAAATACCTCCCGACCAGGCGCGTTCGGAAGGATCAATCTCAAATTGATAGCCATGCACTCGGCCTTTTTGATAATCCTTCTTGCTTTCACTACGCAATTGTACACCGGAGTTCAACCCTTCATCAATCTTAAACTCAAATTCCAAGATAAAATCACCATACTGCTTCTGAGTAGCCAAGAAAGTGTTAGGCGTGCCCAGCTTTGAGATCCCCACAATCGTACCATCCATAACTTTATATTCAGCTTTCCCATTCAGTTTTTTCCAACCTTTCAGGTTCTTGCCATTAAAAATATATTCCCAGTTTTGAGCCTGCATAACCAAAACAGAAAACAAGCACAAAAGCAATAAGTAAACTCTTTTCATACCAGTATATTTATTAAATAAGTAACATTATAATTTATAAAATTCATCCCAACCCTTACGAGGAGGTGTTCCAATCAGCATCGCATTGGCAAATTCATTATTTGTAATCTGTTTCATACGTGAATCAAAGAACAGTCTGGTGTTCAAACGCTGTGCTATTACTCCCAATGAGAAGACCTGGCTCAGCACTCCGTTAATTTCAAATGGAGAACGAGTTTTCTCCTGTCCCATGCAAGCCAATAAAAAGTTTTCGAAATGATTTGATGGACTTTTTGGTATTTCAGGAAGTATGCCTGCCATTTCTTTTGCTTTTTCTTCCGGTATAATAGAAAGAGTACTGCCATGGCTTCCTCCTTTAAAAACCAGGTCTTTTGTATAAATAATCTTTCCCGGGTTTAATTTGGCAGCCGGTGTGTCTCCCTGATTTGTTTTGGGAATATTGGGATCAAGGCCTGACACCCCATAGCCTTCCGGAATGGGAGGTAAATTATCCAAACCATCATACCAGGTGATATCTACCGGCGGCATTCCTTTACGCTGTGGAAAACGGAAGAGAATGGTAGAAGAGTAAGGGAAAAAATAGTCGTTATGCCCGTTAGCATATTGCATTGATACTTCATATGGCAGGCCCAGCTCTAAGAACTCATGAACCGTATCCAGAATATGCGCTCCCCAGTCACCTAAGCATCCCATGCCAAAATCATACCAGCAACGCCACTGTCCCAAATGATAATCCTTATTATATTCGTGGTATGGGACAACTCCCAACCATGTGTCCCAGTCCATATCATTGGGTAGCTGCTGCCCTGATGGAAGTTTATAAATACCGGAATCCCAGCCATGCCAACGGCGCGGGTTATTCATGTGTGCAGTCACAGCAGTCACATCTTTGATTATACCCGCATCCATCCAAGCCTTAAACTGGAAATAATTGGCTTCCGAATGCCCTTGATTTCCTACCTGAGTTACCAGATTAGGACGTTTCAATGCAGCCTGCATAAGCAGTTCCGCCTCATAGAATGTACGCGCCAGAGGCTTTTCCACATAGACATGCTTACCGGATGCCAAAGCCAGCATGGTGATAGGAAAGTGGGAGTGGTCGGGGGTGGCTATAGCCACAGCGTCAAAGTCATTGCCAGCCTTATCAAACATCTGACGAAAATCGCGGAAACGCTTCGCCTTCGGATACATGTTCATCACTTTTTGAGTATGGGGGGCACCCATATCAACATCACATAAAGCTACTACTTCTACCATACCCGTACGGGCAAAGTCACCAATAATTTGCTCACCGCGATTTCCAATACCCACATAAGCGATCTTCACCTTATCTGCTGCAGCTTTTCTTTGCGATACAGAAATAGGAGCTCCCAACAGATCTCCCGTTCCCAGTGCCAGTCCTGCAGAAGCCATTGTCATTGTTTTTAGAAAGTCTCTTCGTGTTGTCATATTTTTCCAGTATTTATTAAGTTATTTATTGTATGTTCTATTTTTGAGGAATACAAGAAAGGTCCGCACTCCGTAAATGACGAGACGTAATACACTCCATATTACATAAAGCACGCACGAAAACATAATGACGTAAAAAAAGGATGTTAGCACCTCCAGAAAAGAAGTCTTATAAGCAATAATTGCATACAGATTCAATAAGTTGGCCATAACGAAACATACCAACCAAGTCAGCAGTTCCACCTTTTTCCGGTGTGCAGTGATGAGTGTGTCTTTCATATTTGTTTATCTGCTTTAGAATGATGATTTAAGTAATCTATTTTATATTCATCAGGAAAGCTAAGGGTGCGTTGTTCTTGCAAGGCCCGGTCACCCAGTAAACAGAGCATACTTGCATAGTAGCCTTCTTCGGCTATACGCTTGGGTTGTTTTCGGGTAATAACTGCCTCTACAAAAGCTTCCAGCAGCAAGGATGTACCATCCGACTTAGGCCTTTCACCTAAGATGAATTCCCCATTGTTCCCATTTGCTGTTTCGGGAGCCCAGCTAGTTCCGGCAAAAGACAGGGAATCAAACACCTTATTTTCCCATTCATTGATCATCTGCAAAAAACCGGGTGCAGGTGGGACATTCTCGAAATAGTATTTACCCTTTTCAAGCTCTATTGTTCCCAGGCTGCCCATGATTTGTTCCTCCAAACCATAAAACTTATTAGAGATAACAGAGTCGAATGTCATTTTTTTTCCATTCTCAAACACATATATGCAACTTACATTATCATATACTTCCCGGCCGTCCTTCCAATAAGTTATTGCCCCATGTCCCATTACCTTAACCGGTAACTCTTGCAACGCCCAGCTCCCGATCTGCAGCTGATGACAGGCCAGTTCTGTCATCAGTCCTTTAGAATATTCACGATATAAACGCCAATTGATCAGACGCTCCAGATCTGATGAAGGTACTTCTCTTCGCCAATCTCCATTCCGGTACCAGAATGTACGGATCGCATTTATCTCACCGAAAGTGCCTGCATGAATCATCTCCATTGCTTTGATATAGCGTGGATCGAACAGCCGCTGTTGTCCTGTGAAAAACACTTTGCCTGTACTGATATGCTTCTTATAGATGCGAAAACATTCCTCCATAGTAAAGCCTATCGATTTCTCACAAAAAACATGCTTCCCCGCATCGAAAGCATCCAGCACTATCTGACAGTGGAGATTAAGAGGAGTGGCCACCAATACCGCATCAACAGTCTTATTTTCCAAGACTTTCCGATAATCTGTATATACCTTGGCTTCCCGAACCAGATTCAATGCTTTTTCCATAGAAGGTTGATATATGTCGCACAATGCAACAATCTCCACCTTAGGATTCTGCAACAAAAAACTCATCAGGAAACGTCCCCTTGACCCCGTACCTATAATCGCCAGACGGCATTTTTCACCCGATGTCTCTACAACTTCTGAAAAAACAGAAAGCCATGGACTCATGGACAATAAGGCGCCCGCACCTATAACTCCTAAGTTTCTCAAAAACTCCCGCCTGTTAATCAATGCATCTTTCATAATCTAGGTATCTGTAAAAATTAATAAGGTCGTTTATTTGAATAGTAATTATGTTAAAAAAACATTATGCTATGATAAATATGCAAAAGACTCCTATAATGCATAATTCCATATTTCTTGATGGTATTTTTCTTTACCTCTAATTTAAGACTATCCTATCCATCATTCTGATGGGTACTTTAATATTAGAGCTTTTCTTCAAGAGCTTTTGAATATATATTATGAATAGGTGTCATTTGCTTTTACCTTTTTATGGCCATAATTGGAGCGTTTGTAAATTACTATATGTCATTTAGAAACTTCAAGATGCCGTTCTCAGAATACGAGAACGGCATGTCGAAGTGTTACCCCTGAGATATGATCTTTATACCTGTACTGTTAATAACCATAGTTTTGTGGATTTGGATCAGCTGGTTCCAAACGATCTATATGTTTTTGTGGAATAGGGCGGAAACGGTGGAAAGGTTTTATGTTTTCTCTAGCAAGTTCATTACGTTCTTTTATTCTTTTCACAAAGAAATCTGCGCCATTACGAACTAATTGTTCAAAACGATGCAATTCGCCTTCCATTTCACGTCCATATTCATCTAAGAAAAATATAAGTTTTTCTTCTTCATCCATTTGGCTTATAAAATCAGCCGATACTTTCATATCCTCAATAGTAGATTTGCTAATGTCTGCAGGATCTCCACCATCATATTTATAAAAATTAGGCGTTTTCATTTCACCCTCTTTCCATGCTGCACGTTCACGTACTATATTCAAAGCAGCAGCTGAATTGGCATAATCTCCTTTCAAGGCAAACGCCTCCGCCAATATGATATATGTTTCAGCTAAACGATAACAGAAATAATCGCGATAACCACTTTGATCATTAGCCGATGTGCGTCGACTATCTAAATATTTAATCAATGAAGGATAAGTATTTCTAATACCATCACGATCCCCTCTTTCATTCAATCCTGGCCTATTAATTGATTGCATTGGTATATACCAATATGGTTCTATAGCGCGTGCATAAGCTAATTTCTCAGATCTTGTTCCTGTTGAAAAACGCTTATTTACGTCTTCCATAGAAAATACAATTGCAGTATCCCCTATAGTATAACGATTTTCACCTTTTATTTTTCCAATATTAATAGGATCAAAATTACCAACTGCATTAGAAAAACTCTCCCAAGGAACATTCGGTTCAGAATTACAATAATATACCCAAATATGTGATTTATATAAGCGTGCATCTATTAGTTTTCCATGTTTATTACTCTTATAATATTGAGGACCATACAATCCATTATCCTCGTATAGAAAGGGAGTAGGTGAAGCTCTTCTCCAAGGACGTCCTGTTATAAGATCTCGTCCAATACCATTGCTTATGCCCCATTTTACTGTTTCAGAGCCATTTCCGTTTACAGTGTTCAGAGGCATACCTTCTGCCTGGCTAGTAAACATCATATGAAGCCAGTTTCCTCCTGTATTCACATCCGTAGCTAATTGATTATTATAAAAATGATCAGTAGAGAATTGAATATTGAATAATACTTCAGAACCTGCATAGTCATCAGGAGTAGGACCACCTGTCTTAGGGTCAAAACGCCATAAGTCAGAATAATCTGGAGCTAAGTTATGTAAACTTCCACTTCCAGCTTCAGCACCGAAATGGCATACAGCACTTGCATATTCAATCGCCTTGTCAAGATCTGTATTCTCGCCCCCTCGTTCTTCATTCATATGAGTATCGGACTGGCTACCTGCCCATTTCTGACTATAACGAAACATATAAGCTTTTGCTAACAGATGACCAGCTGCACCCTTACTTGCACGTCCATAATCTCCGGTTACCTTACCTTCGGCATCTGCCCAAGGTAACAAATTATAAGCATCAGTAGCATCGTCTATAATTTGCTTCCAAACATCTTTTTGAGGTGCACGTGTAAAATTAAATGTCGGTTGATCTACTGGTTCTAACACTAGTGGGCAATCGCCATAATGAATCGCTAATACTGAATAGTAATATGCACGTAAAAATTTTAATTCTCCTTCACGAATATTTTTTATATCTTCTTTCATTTCTGTATTTGAAGCAAGATATTGTAATCCTAAATTGACACGTGCTACCCCATTATAACAACTGGTCCAAAAAGCTGAGAAAGTTTCATTCGAGGGATTCATCGTAGAGGTATAGAGAGCAAAATCTGTACCTCCATCACCACCAATAGTATACATATCCGTACCTATCTCTTGGAAAATGATACCTGAAGGGGTGTTAGATGTAGAGAACATACTACGTCCATTCTGATAACATGATGCAACAAGAGACTCTACACCTGCCGCTGTCTCATAATGACTGTAGTCTGCATTATAACCTTTCTCATCTAGGAAATCCGAACACGAAGTTAGGCTAAATCCTAACAGGCCTACAATGAGTATATGCTTGAAATGAGTTTTCATATTTATTATTTATTGATTAAAAAGTTAGATTAATACCAAATATATAATTTCTCATCGTTATTGGATCACTATATGCTTCTTGTTTACGATCCCATGTGCGTCCTGCCTTAACAGAACCTTCCGGGTCATTATTAGGATAACCTGTTATAGTAAAAGGATTTTGTAACTGTACATAGAAACGTGCCCTTTCCAATCCTGCATATTTAATGATACTTTTCGGAAGACTATAACCCAAAGTTATGTCTGAAATACGAACAAAATCTCCTTTATTATACCAATAAGCCTCTTTATTAGGTTGATCAGCATCCCCCTTAGAAGGTTTCCTGAATTGGGTTTGAGTATTCTCTGGCGTCCAATAATCTGCATAACGAGTATTCATACGACCGTCGTGACCTACTCCCGGATCACAATAAATAGTATGCCCAAACATACCGTACATGAAGATATAGAGGTCAAAGTCTTTATAACGGAATGTGTTTCCCATACCAGCTGTCCATTTAGGCATTTTCTGTCCACGAAAAGTTCGGTCATAAGCATCAATTTTATAATTACCATCTAAATCAACAAAACGTAAATCACCAGGTTTATACGAATGTCCATTAGCATTGAATTTTGCCATCTCTGTCATATCCTCTTTAGAATATCCCCACACGTATTTCGTATTTACATAATCATAAAAAGTATCTACAGGATGACCAACAAACCACATATTGGCAACATCTTCTTTTAATCCACTAGCTAATTTTACAATCTTTTCTTTATTGGTCGCAAATTGCAGTGAAGTAGTCCAAGCAAAATCTTTTGTTTGGAAATTTACTGTTTCTAATGTAACTTCAAGACCTTTATTTTCAGTCTCTCCAACATTTTCTGTAATACTGCCAAAGCCTGAGACTTCTGGAAGAGCACGTGGCATCAACAAGTCATACGTATTTTGTTTATACCACTCAATGCTACCAGAAATACGCCCATTGAAAAATCCAAAATCTAGACCTACATTATACTGTCCGGTTGTTTCCCAACCTAATACTTTATTAGAAAGCGAACTTGGTGCATAACCTAAAGCTCCTATGTTCCCCCACGTATAACGACTGCTACTGATTTTTCCAACTGTTTCATAAGGATTAACAGCAGAGTTACCAGTCTTACCATAACCAAAACGAAGTTTTAAATTGCTAATATTACTAATATTATCTTTAATAAATGATTCATCAGAAATACGCCATGCAACGGCTACTGATGGAAAAGCGACCCATTTATGCCCATCGGCTAACCGAGAAGAACCATCATAACGTAAAGAAGCCGTTACCATATATCTATTATCTTTAAAACCATAAATTGCACGCCCCATCCATGACATCAAGGTCCATTGGGTAAAATTACTGGTAACGCCTTGTGTCGTAGCGCTACCTAGATTATAATATAACTGTGATTCCAAAGGAATACCTACACCACTGGCGGTAAGAGGTTCCTGTGTAAATTTTTGGGCTGATTGTACTGCTGTTAGATTCAGACTATGTTGTCCAAAGGTTTTGGCATATGAAAGAATATGTTCCAAAGTCCAACCTCTATCAAAAACTGCTTTTTGCTCGGCCTTAGCATTACCAAATCCTTGTGAAGTTGATGCTTTAGCATAGAACATTTGTTCTTGTCCACTATAATAATCAGTACCAAAATTAACACGATAAGATAAACCATTATTCAGTTTAATCATGGCATAAAGAGTAGCATCAATACGGTTTCTTTTAGTCTTACCTTCTGTTCCCGTAAAATCATAAAAAGGATTCCATAGCATTCCTTCACCAGTTGGATGAGGTACTAATCCCAATGCAGGGTCACCATCTTGAGTAATATCACCCCCTACACCATAATCACCACTACCACCTGGAGAATAGTACGGGGTGCCAAGAGGATTCCAATTACCTCCAACTCCGGTACCATTGAAATATTCCCAATAAGCAAAATTGGTTGTAGCTCCCATGGTAATATATTTGCCTAAATTTTGGTCCAAATTCATACGTAGCGTATAGCGCTTACGATAAGAGCGCGGCGTGATACCCTTATTGTCCATAAAGGAACCTGAAATGAAGACTTTGGTGTTTTCGTTTCCACCACGAATACTAATATTATGGTTCTGCGAAATTGTTTCATCACGCATACCAGCACCTTGCCAGTCAAAAGTACGTAGTTTTGACGGATCATATGTTCCACCTTCCCATGCACGTTTTACAGACTCCAAAACATACCCAGAAATATCGCGTGAACCTACATATTCCAATCTTTGATCATATTCCCAATTAGGAGTCATAGAAGGATAAGTGCAACTAGGATCTATAGAATAACCGCCTTCGCCATCATATATATAATTACGGTCTGCTTCACGTAAATATTCCAAATATTCTGCTCCATTGCGTACACGACGATACTCGTCCACCTTACCTATGGAAAGGTATCCATTGTACTCAACATTAACTTTTCCAACTTCACCTTTTTTAGTAGTGACCAAAATAACACCATTGGCACCGCGTGCTCCATAAATTGCTGTAGCTGAAGCATCTTTTAAAATTTCAATAGATGCAACATCTGAGGGATTTAATACATCAGAGCCCCCATTTACAGGTACACCATCTATAACAAACAAAGGTTCATTGCTGGCTGAAATAGAACGGTTTCCACGAATTCGAATCATAGGTGTATCATTCAGTCCTCCACCAGCTACCATAACACCCGCAGCCTTACCTCGTAAAGCTTCTTGTATATTAGTAGGTGCAGTAGCCATCAAATTTTCGGCTTTCACTTGAGTGATAGCTCCTGTAAGATCACGTTTTTTGGCAGTACCATAACCTACCACTACCACTTCATCCAAAGTTTCAGTATCTTCTTTTAATACTATTTCCAAACTTTTTCGTCCGGCAACATCTACGGTTTGTACTTGATAACCAATGAAAGAAATTCGAAGTTTTCCTTTGGGAGAAATATTCAAAGAAAAATCACCGTTAATGTCTGTAATAGTACCATTAGTAGTACCAACTTCAGTTACGTTGGCACCAATCACAGCTTCTCCTAAAACATCTTTTACTGTACCTTTTACAACTTGATTTTGCGCATTTGCCCATATTGCTACAAAACAAAGCAAAAATGACAATATCAATTGTTTAAAATAAAAAATAGTGTTTTTCATCGTTAATTAAAAAAACTTAGTTAATATAAAAATATATATTATGTAACATTTTTGTCACTATAAAATGTTACATAATTTCCATGATAAAATATGCTTCATCAAGGAAATGGAGGAAATAATATTGTTAAACTTTTTATAGGTGAACTTTGGTGTAAATATAAATAGATTAACAATATTGTTAAAGAACAAACAAAATCTCGTATGGCAGAGATTCTGTATCACGTAATCATCTAATGAATGTGTGAAAATTATGTCTGTCTCATGTTTAAAATGTTATAGTTGATTAATTAACTCGTTATTTTTATTCTCACTAAGAAATACTTACATCTTTAATTTCTGTTTGCTTGGTGTTTTATTGTATTACAAAGATAGAGAACGTGAAATTAAAATGGATTAACAGATATGTCTAATTCGTCAGCTTTTATCACTATGCATACATCTATGTACTATATTCATTCATTTTTGTCACATTATTCAAAAAAAATAGCAATTTATCCTTTTTTTTAGGTGTAGGAAGGCAGTTTGTTTTTTAAAAGACATAACTTTGTCGTGAGAAAAAATCTATAAACTATGATAAAAAAGCAACTGATATTTTTATTGCTTTGTATTACACAATCAGTATTTGCACAAAATGCAATCTTTTACGATAAAGCAACAATAGGCAGCCAATGTATAAATGTATTATGTCAGGATCAAAACAATTATTTATGGATTGGTACAAGAAACGGACTTCGCAGATTTGACGGTTCGCAGTTTGTGTCTTATTATCATGCAAAACAAGATTCCACTTCATTGGCCGATAATGAAATTCACTCCTTATATATTGATGATGAAAATAATCTTTGGATAGGCACAGCCAACGGCTTGCAACGTTACCTTCCGGAAAAAGACAGTTTCCAGACAGTCACTCTCCATACTATAAAGGCAAAAGGGCGAATTACCGGTATCTTTCAACGGAATACGGGTGAAATTTTATGTAATGTATCTGATGTGGGCATTTTTTTCGTGGACATTCAAACAATGGTGGCACATCCTGTTATAACTGAAAGTAAACTTTTTCATCCGCCTTTTGTAACTTGCCTCTTTGAAGACAGCCGGCGACAACTCTGGCTGGGTACTGACCGGCAAGGCATAGTCCGTATCGATTCCACCGGCCAGGAAGAAAAAATATATCCGCTAAATAATATGGCTGTGCGTAATATACTCGAAGATTATGACCGGAGGGTTTTTATGGTTACCGCACAAACTGTTTTCTTGTGGGATCAAGAAAACGACAAGCTTGTGCCGTTTCCTTATTCCGGAAAAAAGAAGAATATCCGTTTCCATTCTGTTGTAATCACTGCTAATGGAGACATTATGCTGGGTACTTATGGACAGGGAATCACTTGCATAAAGCGTGGAGACAAGAAAATTACAGATGCAGATGGCATTCAAAGCTCATTTATAAATATCAATCAGGCTAAGGTTAGTAGCCTTTTCGAAGATAAACAGCAGAACTTATGGATTGGATGTTTATACCAGGGCTTTCTGATGCTGCCTCATAAACCATTGCTTTTTTCTTTTTGGAACCAGCCCATCATGCTTTCCGATATGCCGGGATGGCTCAATGCGCTCTATTGCGATAAAACAGATACTATGTGGTGTTCTGTTGAAGATAATGGTATTTATCAACTGGATTGTAATGGTAATATCTCCCGCCATATTTATACGGATGGGGTTGTCTTTTCAATGTTTGAAGATAGTGACGGTGTGTTTTGGGTGGGAATCAATGGAAAAGGACTGTATTCGTTTAATCGAAAAAAAGGAAAGTTGGAATTGAAATATCCATTACAGGGGGATTTCAGCATAAGATGTATTACAGAAGATAAGCATAAAAATTTGTATGCAGCTATTTTAGGAGAGGGTATTTTGCAATATCATTTGCCTACGGGAAAGTATCAACTACTTTCAAGGAAGAATCCTATTAAAGGAGAAAATAATATTACAAATTATTGGATCATTTCTATTTTATGCGATTCTGAAGATAGAATCTGGTTCGGACATTTTGGAAATATAAGCTGTTATGATACCCGGAACGAAAGATTTCTAGACTTACCTTTTGAACCAGAAATAAAGTCCAGTTCTTTCTATACAATTATTGAAGGAAAGGACCATACGATTTGGATGGGTACTAAGAATGGGCTAGTTCATTATAATCCCCAAAACAATCAATATTCGGTTATCACTACTGAACAGGGACTCCCAGATAATGTTATCTGTGGACTAGTGCAGGATAAACATGGTAATTTATGGTGTAGCACCATACAGGGAATTTGCCATATCCTTGTAGACGGAAAACAAGTTGTTAACTATTATACAGGGAATGGACTGCAAGAAAAGGTATATTTAGAAGGACGTTATACTCAAAGTAAAAAAGGAAAAATTTATTTCGGAGGAAATAGGGGAATTACCGGCTTTAATCCTGATGATATTCAGTTAATAAAACCGGACACTCCACCTTTCATTACCGATATGTATATTCGGGATCAGAAAGTGACTATGGAGACATGCTCGGGAAATAAACGGGTCGTTGATACAGAATTGGTCCATGCTGATTGTTTCAATCTTTCTTATATGGATAATACATTCGTATTCATGGTCTCAACAATGGACTTTCGTGATGCTGGAAATGTCCTTTATGAATATCGGCTTGAGGAATTCAATGAAAACTGGAATAAGACACAGCCTGGCGAAAACCGGATACAATACCACCATTTGGATCCTGGGAATTATACCCTCCAAATACGTGCTTGCGAAAATGGATTTCATTCACCGATAAGATCCGTACGGATTCATGTTATCCCGCCTTGGTATCTGAGTACTGGTGCCAAAATTGTTTATATTTTGTTGGTTATCTGTGCCGGCTATTTGTTATATACAGTTTACAGACGGAAAAAACAGGAGGAAATTAGTGAAATGAAGTTGCAGTTTTTTATCAATATTGCACACGAGATACGTTCACCGCTTACTCTTATCCTCGGTCCGCTGGAGAAATTGCAGAGAATGCAGTGTGAGCCGGATATTAATAAAATGCTGTTAACAATCAAGTATAATACCGGCCGTATTTTAAACCTTATTAATCAGTTGCTTGATGTACGGAAGATTGATAAAGGCCAGATGCCTATTCTTTGTGAGGAGGTTGATATCCGGTCGTTTGTCAATGAACTGCTTCTTGTATTTGCAGAGCAGGCACGCCTGAAAAAAATCAGTTTGGAAACAAAATTTCCGGAAAAACTTCCAACGGTGTGGATTGATCCGAATAATTTTGATAAGGTGCTGGTCAACCTGCTTTCAAATGCTTTTAAATATACGCCTGAAAATGGTGTCATCTGCATAGAAGTAAAAACCGGCAGTAATCCGAAAAGCTCCGGCCTTTTGCAAAAGTATATGGAGATTTCTATCTCAGATACGGGCAAGGGAGTGAATGAAAAAGAACTGAAAAAAATCTTCAATCGTTTTTATCAAGGCGATGGTAGCCATACTATGCACTCCTTGGGTTTCGGCATCGGATTAAACCTATGCCAACTGCTTGTGAAATTGCATCATGGTATCATTTTTGCTGAAAATAGGACGGATACTCAAGGTTGCCGTTTTGTGGTACACCTCCCTTTGGGGTGCAAACATTTGAAAAAGGAAGAAATGGTAAAGGTGGAAACCGGTTTGGTTCCACATGGCGTAATGGCAGACCAATATATTCCTTACCATCCATCCCGGGAGAAAGTAAAATATAGAAAGACTAATTATAGTGTTCTTGTAATTGATGATGATGATGAACTACGGAGCTTTTTAAAAGACAACCTGGCTGCATATTATCATGTAGATGTGGCTATAGATGGAGTAGAAGGACGGAAAAAAGCGATTACTCAACAACCGGACATAATCATTTCAGATGTTATCATGCCCAATATGGATGGCATCCAACTGCTGAAAGAATTGAAAAAGAATGCTAATACTAGTCATATCCCCATTATTTTGCTGACTTCTCAAGTTGAATTTTCCAACCGGATTGAAGGCTTGGTACAAGGAGCGGACGGGTATTTATGCAAGCCTTTTAATACGGAAGAATTGATGGTGCTTATAACCAATCTGATAGCTAATCGTGTGCGGCTAAAAGGAAAGTATTCGGGTAGTCAGACTCAGGAAGGGAAAATAGCCCCGGTCGAATTGCAAGGAAACGATGAGGCATTGATGGAACGTATTATGAACATTATAAATGAGAACTTGAGCAACCCTAATCTTAATGTAGAGATGCTTACGCGAGAAATCGGGATCAGTCGTACTCATTTGCACCGACGTATGAAGGAAATGACAGGAACCGCTCCTAGCGATTTTATTCGCAATCTGCGCCTTCAACAAGCTACCGTGTTATTAGAAAATAAAGATCTTTCAATAACCCAAATAGCTTATGCGGTAGGATTTACCAGTCAGACACATTTTTCAAGCGCCTTTAAGAAAGTGTATGGCCTTTCTCCTATGGAATATGCACAATCAAATAGAAACAGGTAACATTATTTAAAACACACACACTTTCTAATATTACTCATTTTTCTTTTAGAACACAAACTACTCTTCCTATCTTAAAAAAAAGGGGATAGTTTGCTGTTGGTATTGAGTAATGTGACAAAAATGAATGAATATAGTACATAAATATAGGCGTGGTTATAAAAAATGATGAATTAAGTATATCTGTTAATCTAATCTAATTTTACGTATTCTATCTTTGTTAGCAGCAAGACAATATAAAATGACCGAGAATAAATCCCAATAAAACATTTAAATTATGCCGACTTCGACTGGTTTGGATACAAAGAAAATGGATCGTAAAAAGAATCTTTATATATAAAAAAATGAAGACTTATTTGATTGTTTTGTTTTTTGCTGTTTGCGCAGCAGGAGCATGGGCACAGGAATACAAGGTACCTGTAACTAATGAGAAAGAGCAGATGGTTGAGGGACAGTATAAGCCGCAGTGGGAATCACTCAGAAAACACAAGACTCCGGAATGGTTCCGCGATGCCAAATTCGGCATCTGGGCTCATTGGGGACCGCAGTGCGTGGAAGGTTCGGGCGACTGGATGGCACGCAATATGTATAAAGAAGGCACATACGCTTACAATTATCATAAAGAACATTATGGCCATCCATCAGAGGTGGGATTCAAGGATATTCTTCCACTCTTCAAAGCAGAAAAATGGGATCCTGACAAACTCGTGGAAAGATACAAACGCCTCGGAGCACAATATATCTTTGTCCTCGGTAACCACCACGACAACTTCGACCTTTGGGATTCGAAATATCAGCCATGGAATTCTGTGAATATGGGGCCGAAGAAGGATTTGATTGCCGGATGGGCAAAAGCGTCAAAGAAGTATGGTTTGCCTCTTGGCATTAGTTTCCACGCTGACCACGCATGGTTGTGGTATGAGCCTGCACAGCGTTACGACATAAACGGACCTAAAGCGGGTATACATTACGACGGCAAACTTACCAAAGCCGATGGAAAGGGCAAATGGTGGGAAGGTTACGATCCGCAGGATCTCTATGCGCAAAACCATCCCATGAGTGAGAAATCTTGGGCAAACAATCGTGTGCACGTACAGTGGGCATGGAGTGGCGGAGCCTGTCTACCTACACTTGAATATGTCACCAACTTTTATGACCGTACTCTCGACGCTATCAACCGCTACAATCCCGACCTCATCTACTTTGACGTCACCGTTGCGCCCTTTCATGACATCAGTGACTGCGGATTGAAGATTGCATCGCATTTCTACAATAAGAATCCGCGTGCTGTGATGTTTGGTAAGATGCTCAACGACGAACAGCGCGAAGCCCTCACATGGGATGTGGAGCGTGGTGCGCCCAATGAGATTGTCGAAGAGCCTTGGCAGACATGCAACTGCCTTGGAAACTGGCACTATAATACCAGCATCTATGAGCGTGGTAGCTACAAGAGTGCAACGGAGGTTATAAAACAACTCATTGATATAGTTAGTAAAAACGGCAACCTTTTACTTAGCATTCCTCTGCGTGCCGATGGTACGTATGACGAGAAAGAGGCTGCTATACTTGATGGCATAGAGGCTTGGATGACAGTAAATAAGGAAAGCATCTTCAATACCCGTCCGTGGGTGAGGTTCGGCGAAGGTCCAGTTGCCGAGTCTGACATCAAGCTTAAGGCTCAGGGATTCAACGACGGTATGTACAGCAATATGACATCAGCTGACATCCGTTTCAACCAGACGAAGAAATATCTCTACGTCACCCCTCTCGGATGGCCTGAAGACGGCAAAGTAGTCGTGAGGTCTCTCGCCAAAGGTAATCCCCATTTCAAGAAAAACATCACCACAGTGGAACTGCTCGGTTATGGTTGTCTGAAAGTCGTGCAGACAGACAATGGGCTTGAAATACAGTTGCCAATAGTCACAAATGCCATTGCTCCTGTTTTGAAAATATCAAAGTAGCTCATCTTTTATACAAACGATAATATGAAAATAATATTGTCAGTTATTCCTATGGTTATATTAATAATAACCAATGATCAAGAGAAAATGAAATATGTACTTGACATGGTACATAACACTTCTGGCGAGAAACCGTATGTTACAAAATATAATGATCCGGAATTTTTAGAAAGCTAGAAATTCAGCGGAGCGGTGACACACTGGCACGTCAATTTCACTATTACATACGACAATGTAAAAAGGAACTTATAAAAGATAGGCAGGAAAGGCAGTGGATAGAGCAGCGGGCGAAATACATAGACAAACAGCTCGCTAAGTTTCACAAGGTGGGAGTAAAGGTATATCCTTTTACCAACTTTGTCGTGTTTCTCAAGTCCCTGTGTACGGCATACGGCGATGAGATATGCGCTGAGAAGAACAAACTGAAATCTCACTTTGCTAATTACTAAATTTATAGATAGTTGCAATTTGTTGAGTTTGTATTAATTTACCAATAAATAAAAAATAATTTTATGAAAAAAAAGATGTTTTGTTTAGGGATACTATTCTTGTTTGCATGTGACTTGTCGCTCAATGCACAACAAACAATGAGTGTCATCCCTCCTATTGTTCATGACTATGCTACTGCTATTAAAGATTTTCCTGTGGTAGACGTCCACCGGGAATGTGCAACCATCCGTTACGATTCACATGATTATAAAGGAGTAATTCGTGCTATCAACGATTTACACAAAGACATCGAACGCGTGACCGGTGCAAAAACCAATGTATCTGCCGATACCGTTTCCGGGAAGTACGAAATCATAATCGGAACGTTAGGAAAAAGCAAGGTTATAGATGCTCTCGCCGCTTCCGGCAAGATAAAGCTTCGGAACTTGCAAGGGAAATGGGAAAGCTTTGTAATAGCAACTGTTGAAAATCCGAGTCCCGGCATCCGACAAGGGCTGGTCATTGCCGGCAGTGATAAACGAGGCACCATATATGGTATTTATGAACTTTCACAGCAATTAGGTGTCTCCCCATGGTACTGGTGGGCAGATGCTCCTGTGCAAAAGCGCAAGTCTGCCTATATCAAATCCGGCTATTACGAATCAGGCGAACCTAAGGTGAAATACCGGGGCATCTTTATTAATGACGAGTGGCCTTCCTTCGGCAACTGGGCTACCGAAAAATTTGGTGGCGTCAACTCCAAGATGTATGTACATCTTTTTGAGCTGTTGTTACGTTTGAAGGCTAACTACCTCTGGCCCGCCATGTGGGCAAGTGCATTTAACGAAGATGATCCGATGAATCCGATTTTGGCCGATGAGTACGGAATTGTCATGGGAACCTCCCACCATGAACCAATGATGCGCGCCCATAAAGAATACACCCGAAGAAAAGAAGAAGTAGGTCCTTGGGACTATAAGACAAACAAAGAACGGCTTGATAACTTTTTCCGTAAGGGTATGGAACGGAATAAAAACTTCGAAAATGTCGTAACTATCGGTATGAGAGGTGATGGAGACGTGGCGATGAGCAAGGAAGGCGATGAGGCTAATATGCAGGTACTGAAAAAAGTTATAGAAGGTCAGCGGCAGGTATTAAAAGAGGTGTATGGAAAAGAACCGTCTGAGATCCCCCAGCTATGGGCTATATTCACCGAAGTGCAACGGTATTATGATGCTGGTTTTACAGTACCCGATGATGTAATGCTGCTTTTCTGCGATAACAACTGGGGGTATATTCGGCGTACAGGTCCCGACAAAGAAAAGAAACGCAAGGGAGGGATGGGATTGTATTACCACATAGACATGAACGGTGGTCCATGGAATGACCGGTGGGTTACCACGACTACCATACCTAAATTACGCGAACAGCTCCATCTGGCATATCAATCGGGCATCGATGACCTTTGGGTGGTCAATGTAGGTGATATCAAGCCTAAAGAACTTCCAATCGATTTCATTATGCGTTATGCGTGGAATCCCGACGCTATACCGGCGGATAAAACAAAAGATTATATGATAGATTGGGCACGACACATTTTTGGGAAAGAATATGCCGGAGAAATAGCCGATATCGTATCTAAGTACACCAAATATAACTTGTTACGCAAAGCGGAAGTGCAACTTCCCGATGTGTTCAGCATTGTCAATTACCATGAAGCCGACCGTATGTTGGCCGCATGGAAGGAACTTACAGTAAAAGCCGAGGAACTGGAACACAAACTATCACCAGAAGCCAAAGATGCTTATTATCAATTGGTACTCTATCCGGTGAAAGCCTCTGCCGGAGTGGCTGAGATCTATCTTTCAGTCGGCAAAAATCGTTTATATGCAAAACAAGGGCGTGTCAGTGCCAATGATTATGCAGACCGCGCAAAAGAATTATTCAATCTCGACTGGCATTTAAGTCATCGCTACAATAATGAAACAGCCAACGGAAAATGGAAACATATGATGTCTGACAAACATATTGGCTATACGAAATGGTATATGCCCAAGGACAATGAATTACCTGAACTGTCAATGGTGAATCCGCTGGGTTCTCCAAGTCTCGGTGTTGCGGTGGAAGGCAGCGAAGCAGCCTGGCCACTTATGGCAAAACAGCTTTCATTGCCAGTGTTCGATGCCCTGAACAATCAGACTCATTATATAGAGGTTTTCAATCGTGGAGTAGGAGAAATTGAATATACAGTTCTCACCTCCCAACCGTGGATAAAGGTAGATGAGTCCGAGGGCAAAGCAGCTAAGGACAATCGCCTGCATGTTTCCATTGACTGGTCCAAAGCACCACAAGGTACGGTAGAAGGAAATGTAGAAATAGTATGCGGCAAGAGTAAAGCAGAAGTAAAAGTAACGATTGTCAACACAGCACTCCCCCATAGCAAAGAGACGTTCTTTGGAACACTGGCCCATTCCGAATTCTCCATACCGGCACACGCTTATAATGCCAACATTTCAGGGAAACAGGCAGCTTGGGTCTTTATTCCGGATTTGGGTAGAGGCAAAGGCTGCATGGGAATAACGCCAGTGACGGCGTCCAGCACATTGACACACAAGAAAGCTGCCCGTCTGGAATATAAGATATACCTTCCTTCGGCAGGAAAAACAACAGTAGCTTTAGGTATTTTACCTACCCAAGATGTCAATCCGGCACGCGGACTCCGCATAGCGGTAGGTATAGATGAAAAAAAGCCCATAGTACTGGATGCTCGAAAAGGTTTTGTCGATACTTTTGAAGAATACAATTCCCAAAACCTTGCTCTATCAAAAGTATTGAAAGCACTCCCCACTAAAAGTACTTTGGCCCTAAGCGGTAAAGGCATGTATTTAAGAAATGAAGTATTTGATAATATACGCTGGTTGGATGTAGAAATAGATGTGGAGAAACCGGGATTCCATACACTGAAAGTTTATATGGTTGACCCTGAAATTGTATTGGAAAAGATTGTGGTGAATCCGGATAACAGTCGGCCGAGTTATTTAGGAGCACCATCCAAGCAACACAGCATTACAACTATAGAAGAAAAGCCACTATCTACTATTTTGTATAAATAGAAAATTATAGGATTCGAGTTTTATACTTGAATCCTATTTTTTAATATAATTATATTAGTGACTGATCTATGTTTATATAAATGTTTATTTATGGGGGGCTGAATAAGCAACATCTGACTTAGTGTGCCAATATTCATTATTTATATATAGAACCTGAAAGGAAGCAGGTAATTTAGAAATGCAGGACCTATAAAGGAGGTGTTGCCTTTATGCGTAGATGCCTCTTTTAAAAATTATAATAGATCCTTCTCCGAAGGGAGCATTATAAAAGTCTTTCGTAGAGAGCGTTTGATATCATTGTATACTATAGGTTTGCTCGGATCGCAATGGCATTACTGAAAGAAAAGCCTGTAATTATCTTGCAAATAGATAACTATGGGCTTTATTATTTGCTCCTTGTTTGTTTGTGGGCTACAGAAAGTTGATCAGCAAATCATTTACGATTGTTGGATTGCTACTTTTATGGGATTAATGCTTGCTGTAATTTTTCCCAATTTTCGTTGAGTGCCTGCATTGATGGAAATAATAAATTGGCTCCTGCATCTAATAGCACTTGTGCATCCAATGGACCGGTATTGACGGCAATCGTGAATATCCCCGCCGCTACTCCGGCTTGTACACCGATAGGAGCATTTTCAACGACGATGGCTTCATTGGCCTTTATCCCGGCCTTTTCCAGTCCCATGAGATAGGGCTCAGGGTTGGGCTTTCCATATCTTACGTCAAAGGCGGTCACCATATGTTCACGTTGGAACATGCCGGGAAAATTGTGGGCAAGGCGATCCAGTAAAGAGTGTTGACCAGAACCGGTTACCAGTATGGGAGTTAATCCTTCTGCTTTTATTTTCTGTAATATTTCCCAGGAACCGGGCATGCGTCCAGGCTCGGGATGCTTGTTGAATTCTGCACTTTTTTCTGCATAGATACTTTCTATCAGTTCGGGAGTGGCATCCTGTCCGTACTGGCGTTGATAGACGATATTGATTGTAGCTGCTCCGGTACGTCCTTCGTGCATGTAGGCTTCTTCACGACTCAGATGCAGGCCGCGACGTTCCATGACCTTGTGCCAAGCATCGGCATGATAGGGCATGGAGTTGAAAAGTACACCGTCCATATCGAAAAGTACGGCTTTCAACCGAATGTCAGAGTACCCATGGTGTTTCAGATAACGGGAAATAGCGACTTCAAACATAATTTGTTGTTGTATAGGGCACAAAATTACACAAAATCTGTATTCAAACTTTGAAAAAATAGGAATATTGTCATTTATATATTGAAATTACAGATTTATTGATTTTATTTCATAACTTTACTATTTATTAGGTATATCATTGTTCTAATACATCCACTATGAGCATACAGGAAAGACTGAATTTAGAGAGAGAAAATGTGCAATTGAAAAAAGAACTAAGCGTGCTGAAAAGAAAAATGGAACTACTGGAGTCCAATCGCTCTTTGAATTCTTTTTCTCAGCATCTGATAGATAAGATGCAGGCAATAATCTTTATAAAGGATGTAACAAATGGTTTTCGCTATTACAGAGTTAATGATGCTTTCTGCTCCATACAACATTTATCGCGCCAAGAGGTTATAGGGAAAACAGATTATGACTTGTTCTCACTTGAAGAGGCAGAGAAATATCGCAGGGACGATGAAGCGACAGTGAGCATGAGAGGAGATTTTACATTGCGTGAAATGGTGCATTTTCAGGGAGAGGAGAAGATTATATTGCAAACGACTAAATCGTATGTAGAAACTTCTGAAGGAAATCAGTTGTTGGTATGCGTCTCTTACGATATAACGGAGCATATTCAAAAAGAAAGAATGATGGAAAGTCTCATGAAAGATGAGCAGGAAGCGCATCAGATGATGAAAGCCATTTTTCATAAGTTACCATCCGCTATTCTTATTAAGGATATAGAGGATGATTATCGTTTTTATATTATCAATCAAAAGTTTGAGCAGATGTGTAATATGCCCAAAGAACTGTTGATAGGCAAGACTGATTACGAAATTTTTCCGAAAGAAGAGGCTGACAAATATAGGCAAGATGATGTAGCGGCTACTTCCTGTGAAGAGAGTGACCCTATGTTGATTCATGAAATTGTTACTTCTCCCGACCGGGGTACACATACTCATTTGCAAACCATAAAATTTTCCTTCACTTTCAAAAGGAAGAAATTGTTGGTGTGTGTGGGAAACGATGTAACTTTGCAATACCAGATGATGGAGCAATTGCGTGATGCTTTGAGCAAGGCGGGGCAGGCAGATACGTTGAAGGCGCAATTTATAGCTAATATGAGTCATGAGATCAGGACGCCGCTGAATTCGATTATTGGTTTTTCACAGCTCATGGCAGAGGCTGAAAATCAAACGGACCGGGATGAATATAACCGTATTATCAGTCTTAATAATAACTTGTTGCTGAATCTTTTTGAAGACGTGCTGAACCTATCGATGCTGGATTCGGATAATATGTCTTTTAAAAACGATGAATTTGATTTCTCGGCAATGTTCGATGAGCTTGCTGTCTTGATGAGGGAAAAAGTGAGTAATCCGGAAGTAGAGTTTATTTGTGAAAACCCTCTTCAAACTTTAATGGTCAAAACCGACCGGGAACGTTTGACGCAGGTTATCGGTAATCTGATAACCAATGCTGCTAAGTTTACCGGACAGGGATATATTAAAATGGGATATGCCCGTAAAAATGACGGCGTGCAGATTTATGTGGAAGATACTGGGTTGGGTATTGAAGAGAAAAATCTGGTGGAAGTGTTTGACAGGTTCAAGAAGTTAAATGTTTTCATTCAGGGCACAGGCTTGGGACTACCTATATGCAAGTCCATCGTCAATCAGATGGGAGGTGAGATTTGGGTGGAGTCCGAATATGGGAAAGGAAGCACATTCTATGTATGGCTTCCTTGTTTATGCTGAATTTATGGTGATCGGACCTATGTAAAAATGAAGCATTTCTTGAGGGTGGCTGATACTTCATCTTGCAGCTTTCGGGCGTTGAGTGGTTTGGACATATAACCTGTGAATCCGCTTTCCATTATTTTTTGTTTGTCCGAAGCATAGGCGTATGCCGTAACTGCGATGATTGGTATGCTTTTCGATAACTCTCGTATCTGGTGAGTAGCTTCATATCCGTTCATATTGGGCATATTGATATCCATTAGGATGAGGTTTGGATGATGAAGGGAATATAGCTCGACTGCTTCTTTTCCGTCGCGTGCATGAATTAGTTGAAAATCTTTTTGCAAAATGGAATGAAAGAGCCGGTAATTGCTTTCGTCATCTTCAGCTATAAGTATGGTTATTTGTTTGTCTTTGGAGAGTTCAGATAGTTCAACGGGCTTGTCTGTACTTTCATTTGCGGTGCCTGTATGGTAGGGAAGTGTAAACCAGAAAGTACTTCCATTTCCTACTTTGGAGTCTACTCCTATTTCCCCGCCCATGGCATCTACTATGCTTTTGCATATAGAAAGGCCCAATCCGGTTCCCTGCGCAAAGTTATTCAGCTTAATGAAACGTTCAAAAATTTTATCTTGTTTTTCTGCCGGAATACCGCATCCTGTATCGGTTACATAAAAATAGATTTTCTCTTTTTGCAGTTTGTAACCGAAGGTGATTTTACCTTTTTGTGTGAACTTAATGGCATTGTTCAGTAAGTTGATGATGATTTGAGACAGGCGGTTACGTTCGGTAATCACCCAACAGTTGTCACTGTCCGGGATCATTTCAAGGCATACATCCGGAGAGGTAATGCGCATAAGGGCGGTGCTTTCCAACTCATTCATTAAAACATTCAGATCAAGGCTGGAATAGTTGAAGTCCAGTGAACCGGCTTCAATTTTGGCAATGTCCAATACGTCGCTGATAAGTTGCAGAAGTAGTTGGTTGTTGTTCTCTATAATATTGATATATTCACTTTTTTCTTCCTCTTCTTCCGCTGTGGCTAGTATGGAGGAGAAGCCTACGATTGCGTTGAGTGGCGTACGTATTTCGTGGCTCATGTTTGCAAGGAAAGCTGACTTCAGCCGGTCTGATTCTTCGGCGCGGTTTTTGGCATTTATGAGTTCCTGTTCGTTCCGCTTGCGGTCGGTAATGATAAGTAGGGATCCGATGAGTGAGATAGGATGTCCCTGTTCATTCCTCTGTTCCACTACGGCGCGCGCCTCTACCCAGTTGATGTATTCTTTGCCATTTTTTTTGATGACGGTGCGGAACTCTTCTTTCAGTGCCTTTACTCTGCCTAAGATGAGTGCTTGGTAGTCGTCTCTTATCCGTTCTGCATCATCAGGGTGTATGTTGTTGAAGTAGTCGGCTTCGTGGATAATCCGTACTCCTCGTTCATCCTTTACACCGGTGGCAAGTTCGAAAGGAGAACGGTTGGCATCACAGGTGATGGCATGCTTCTGCAGGTCCCAATGCCAAGGGATGATATGTGCGATGTCTAGTGCCAATGCCAGTTTATTGTTGGCGGCTCGTAACAATTCCTGTGTCTGGTGTAGGGTAGTGGTATTTACGCCAAAAATGTCTATTAGATTCTCCTCAGCGGCTTGACGTATTATTACTTCATAGAAGGCGTTCTGCTCTTCAAAATAGTAGGTGAATACAATCGACCTTCTTTCTTGAAAAACAATTCTGGCAAATTGCATAAAATACTCTTCCGTCTGGTGAGGAAACATGCTTGAATTGACTTGTTCCTGCTTTTGCTTGGAGCAAAATAACTCTTTGAACAAGATGTTGGCATTGATGTAGCGCATGCTTTCGGGAATACCATTTTCATTGAACATTACCTGTTCCTGCACGTAGAATACGGGCATGTTCTCAAGAAGCTTGTTATGGCTTCTTAACAACATGATTTCTTTCTGCTGAAATTTATGTTTTATGTATGAGACGATGCTCAGTACTGAAAGAATCAACAGGCAGATGCTAATTTGTAACTTATATCGTTGCCATAGCGTGGGCGGTTTGTTGATAAATAGGGTGTTGGGTGGGCAAAGCTTTTCTGACATCCCCCGTTGTTTCAGTGCATTATAATCAATAACGGGATAGCTCTTTTCGGGAGTATAGAATGGGATGTCTCGCGCTTCTCTTCCGTTGATGATACTACGAAGGCATTGCAACAAGTGCTTTATGGTGGCATCATTGTCGTAGAAGTATCCTCCGATGAAACCGCCTTCTGCGAGGAAGGACTCTCTTAGTGTAAAAACTCCTTTATTGGCCGACATAATGAAACGATAATCTTCCGTTGACATTGTGATGAGATGTCCCAACAGATTCTCCCTTACGCAGAACCAGGAACCGAATAACATTCCTACGGTAGGGTCTTCATTGGTCAGCAGATACTTTCTCAAGTTTGGTACTGCAGGGTTGGAATTGGGATAGATGCGTTTATACTCAATGTTCGGGTAGCTGGATGATAGGTAACTTTTAATCTCTTTTTCGTGTATCCTGTTGATGAAAAGTTTGTCAGCGGCAAAAATAAATGTTTTTATGCCGGGCTGTATCTTCATCATCATGTCAATGGTTTCCTTGCAATAAGTAGGGCATAGTATGAAAGTGAAATTATATTTGTCTTTGAGCCCTGAGATGGAAAAGATGGAGTCTTTCGGTATTTCTGCCGATTCATACTCCGGATAGTTATACCGGGGCGAGGTGTAGCTATCCCGTCCGGCACACAAAATGATGGGGATATCTCCCCATTCTTCCTTGATTCTGTCACGTAAAGTAAACGCCATGTTGCCTATCAGTACGACAGAGTGGGGTTTGGTGTTTTCATAGCGTTGGAATAACGTGTTTACGGAATGCTGGTAAAGGGAGTCGTTTTTAATAAGAATGGAGTGCAAGTGGCTCACATAGGCACTGGTGTTCGACATTTTCCCCACTTCTTGCATAATGGGCACGATAATACTGTTACTCCATGCGGCTTGTTCGTTATATGAATTGATGATCAGAAGGTTATGGGAACTTTTATTCGATAGGGCGAATATAGGTTGAATGAAAAGTAAGCATAAGCAGAGGCTATGGATTTTTTTGAGTATCGGTGTGCTCATAGTATGTAGGTTTGTTGTTATTGTCGGTGATGTGTGTATCTTCTCTGAAGCACCTCTGTTGGTGTTGAAAGCCGGATTGCGGAATATGGATCCTATTTCCGAGCAATGTGTTTTGAAAAAGGTGTCAAGACTAAAACTTGCTATTAATAGCCTGGTTTAGTTTTGACACCTTGGATATAGTTGGTTATTTACAGTCTTGCCCGAATAGCTTTGGATTCTTCTTCGTAACCCGGTTTGTTCAATAGGGCGAACATGTTTTTCTTGTAAGCCTCGACACCCGGTTGGTTGAATGGATTGACACCCAAAAGATAGCCACTGATACCGCATGCTTTTTCAAAGAAATACAGCAGTCCGCCGATACTTTCTTCATTCAATGCAGGGATGACGATGCGTATGTTGGGTACGCCACCGTCTACGTGGGCCAACTGTGTTCCTAATTCTGCCATTTTGTTGACTTCATCCACACGTTTGCCGGCGAGGAAATTCAGTCCGTCCAAATTCTGGGCATCACTTGGAACTTCCAGTTTATGGTTGGTTTTTTCCACTGAAATTACAGTTTCGTAAATGGTGCGTTCGCCTTCCTGAATCCATTGCCCCATAGAATGTAGGTCGGTGGAGAAATCTACGGCTGCCGGGAAAATACCCTTGTTTTCTTTACCTTCGGATTCTCCATAAAGCTGTTTCCACCATTCGCTTACATAATGCAGTTTGGGGTTGAAGTTTACGAGAATTTCAATTTTCTTGTCATGCTTATAAAGCTCGTTGCGGGTGGCTGCATAAATAGCTGCCGGATTTTCAGCAAATGGAACGTCCTTTCCGCAAAGCTTTTCCATGGCCGTTGCGCCGGCTACCAGCTTTTCAATATCGAAACCTGCTACTGCGATGGGTAACAGGCCTACCGGGGTAAGTACAGAGAAACGTCCGCCTACATTATCGGGAATGATGAAAGATTTGTAACCTTCATTGTCTGCCGTAACACGAGCAGCGCCTTTCTTGGCATCTGTAATGGCAACGATGACTTTTTTTGCCATGTCTTTACCGCGTTGGTCTTCGCATTGCTTTTTCAGTAGGCGGAAAGCCAAAGCCGTTTCAGTTGTGGTTCCTGATTTGGAGATATTGATAACACCGAATTTCTTATCTTGCAAGTATTCGGTAAGTTCGTACAAATAATCTTCACCGATGTTGTGTCCTGCATACAGAATAACCGGAGTGGATTTCTTGTCTTGCAACCAAGTGAAACTGTTTGACAAAGCCTCGATAACGGCACGTGCACCGAGGTAGCTCCCGCCAATTCCGGCAACGACCACTACTTCACAGTTATCACGCAATACTTGTGCGGTAGCTTTCAAGTCAGCCAGATGTTCTTGTGTGATGGAAGAGGGAAGATGTAACCAGCCTAAAAAGTCATTACCCTTACCAGTACCATTTTCCAATGCATCCTGTGCGGCTTTTACTTGAGATTCGTAGGCGAAAACGTTTTCTTTGGAAATGAATCCAAGAGTCTTTTCAATGTTCAAACTAATCATAATATTATAGATTTTAAATACTGTATTTCGTCTGCCCTGTCTCTTCCCGCATTATTATTAGCGGAAAGAGTCGGTCAGTAACTTAATTTCAATCATTGGTGAGATACGCTCATATAAAATGTTATACACAGCATCCAATATCGGCATATTCACGTGATAGTGCTTATTGATCTCCTTGATACACTTGGTTCCGTAGTAACCTTCGGCTATCATTTCCATCTCAATTTGAGCGCTTTTTACGGAATATCCTTTTCCTATCATCGTACCGAACGTGCGGTTGCGGCTGAAATTGGAATATCCTGTCACCAGCATATCACCCAAATAAACAGAATCACTGATACTTCTGTTCAATGGATGGACGGTTTGGAGAAAACGGTTCATTTCCTGTATGGCGTTGGACATGAGTACAGCCTGGAAGTTATCGCCGTATTTCAAGCCGCTGCATATACCGGCGGCAATGGCATATACATTTTTGAGTACAGAGCCATACTCAATACCGGCTACATCATTACTGACGGAGGTCTTGATGAATGAACTGGCCAAACGGCGGGCAAATTTGTCCGCTTTGTCTATGTCGGGACAGGCTATCGTCAGATAGGAGAGACGTTCAAGTGCAACTTCTTCTGCGTGGCAGGGACCCGCCAGCACAGCAATGTTTTCGGTCGGCACACCGTATTCCTTCGTGAAGTATTCCGACACGATCATGTTGTCGTCAGGTACGATACCTTTAATAGCTGTGATGATGAATTTGTCTTTGATTTTTGTCTTCAGCTTCTTCAAATGAGCTTTCAGATAAGGAGAAGGAGTGACAAAGATTAGTGTATCTGACTCCTTGACTACATCGTTGATGTTTGAATTGAAATTGATACGTTTTGTATCGAACTTGACGCCCGTCAAATAGGCAGGGTTGTGACCAAGCCGCTTAAAATCGGCAATGCGGTCATCACGCCGCATATACCAATTTATAGTGTCCTCTTGAGCCAATACCATTTTGGCAATGGCAGTGGCCCAACTTCCTCCGCCCATAATGGCTATTTTACCGGGTAGCTTCATTTCTTAGATTTTCTCAACCCAACCTTCTACATCTTTCACAGTCGGATTTGCCAGTTCTAATTTATATTTTTTATTGATGCCGCAAATGTCCATGTGCAACTTCTGCGGATTTACGTCTTTCATGTCACCAACCATGTTGTAGCCTGCCTTCTGAATGACTGCAACCCATTCTTCAGGGATACCCAGTTCCATAAATTTGGCAGGCGCGTCTTTCGGAGTTACCTTTTCAGGGCGCATCTGCGGGAAGAACAACACTTCCTGAATAAACGGCTGACCAGTCATCAACATAGTCAGACGGTCTATACCGATACCGATACCCGATGTCGGAGGCATACCGTATTGCAATGCTTTCAAGAAATCCTGGTCGATGAACATAGCTTCGTCATCGCCCTTTTCACTTAGTTTCAGTTGTTCTTTGAAGCGTTCTTCCTGATCGATAGGATCGTTCAGCTCGCTGTATGCGTTTGCCAGTTCTTTGCCGTTCACCATCAGCTCGAAGCGTTCGGTCAGTCCCGGTTTGCTGCGGTGCATTTTGGTCAGCGGACTCATTTCCACCGGGTAATCGGTGATGAATGTAGGCTGTATGAATGTACCTTCACAGAATTCACCGAAGATTTCGTCTATCAGCTTGCCTTTGCCCATGGTATCGTCAATTTCCATTTTCAGTTCGCGGCATATCTGACGGATTTCCTCTTCGCTCTTGCCGTTGAGGTCATAGCCGGTCTTTTCCTTGATGGCATCCAAGATAGGCAAGCGGCGGTAAGGAGCCTTGAAACTGATGGTCTTGCCGTCAATCGTTGTTTCCGTTCCTCCGTTTACAGCAATGCAAATACGCTCAAGCAGCTTCTCGGTGAAGCCCATCATCCAATTGTAATCTTTATATTGCACATACAATTCCACGCAAGTGAATTCCGGGTTATGGTTCTTGTCCATACCTTCGTTGCGGAAGTTTTTTCCGATTTCGTACACACCTTCAAAACCGCCTACGATTAGTCTTTTCAGGTAAAGCTCGGTGGCGATACGCAGGTAGAGATCCATATCTAGTGAGTTATGGTGTGTAGTGAAAGGACGAGCACTTGCTCCGCCGGGAATGGATTGGAGAATCGGTGTTTCCACTTCCGTATAGCCGGCTTCATCCAGTGCGGCGCGCATAGTCCTGATAATTGTGGCACGCTTTTGAAATGTTTCTTTAACACCGTCGTTTACAATGAGGTCAACGTAACGTTGGCGGTAACGCAATTCCGGATCGTCAAAAGAGTCGTAAGCTACACCGTCCTTATATTTTACGATAGGTAGCGGTTTGATGCTCTTGGCAAGTACGGTTAGCTTCTGGGCATGGATGCTGATTTCACCCATTTGGGTGCGGAATACAAAGCCTTCAATGCCGATGAAGTCACCTAAATCAAGCAAGCGTTTGAATACGGTATTATACATTTCCTTATCTTCGTCCGGGCAGATGTCATCGCGGGTAATATATACTTGGATACGTCCTTTTGAGTCCTGTAATTCAATAAAAGAGGCTTTTCCCATAACACGACGGCTCATGATGCGTCCGGCTACAGATACGTGGCGCGGTTCGGCGTCGTCTTTAAATTCATCTTTGATATCGGTAGAGAAAGCGTTGGTTACATACTCTGCTGCGGGATAGGGCTCGATGCCCATCGCGCGAAGTTCATTCATGCTGTTGCGACGAATGATTTCTTGTTCACTTAGTTCTAATACGTTCATTTCGCTATAATTCACTCAATTTGGGGACAAAAATACGAAACATTTTTCAGAAAGCGAATCTTTAGAGGAATTTATTCGTCGCATAGCTTGTGTACTCTGTGGAACGTTTTTTGCTCACCTGCCGAATTTTGAGTACATTTGCGCCCTCAAAAAAAGGTAAAAAGTATGGTAGGACAAAAAACTCCCACAGCGTTGGGTACAGAGAATATCGGAAAATTATTGATGCAGTATGCTGTACCGGCAATCATTGCTATGACAGCATCTTCCTTATATAACATGGTAGACAGTATCTTCATCGGGCATGGTGTGGGCACAATGGCTATTTCGGGATTGGCATTGAGCTTTCCTTTAATGAACCTTGCGGCGGCTTTCGGGTCGTTGGTGGGCGTGGGAGCTGCTACATTGATCTCTGTCAAGCTTGGGCAGAAAGACTACGATACTGCGCAGCGCGTCTTGGGCAATGTGTTTGTATTGAATATTCTGCTTGGAGTGGCTTTTACGGTGATAGTCATGGCTTTTCTTGATCCTATCCTTTACTTTTTCGGTGGCAGTGACGAGACGGTGGGGTATGCACGTGACTATATGTATATTATCCTTCTTGGGAATACTATTACGCATCTCTATCTGGGATTGAACGCGGTACTGCGTTCTTCGGGGCATCCACAGAAGGCCATGTATGCCACTATCGCTACGGTGATTATTAATACGATACTTGACCCCGTATTTATTTACGGTTTTGGCTGGGGCATTCGCGGAGCAGCGATCGCAACGATTGTGGCGCAGATTATATCGTTGATGTGGCAGCTTTGGATATTCAGCAGTAAAGAAGAACTGTTACATTTTCATCGTGGTATTTTCCGGTTGAAACGTAAAATTGTTTTTGATTCGTTGGCCATTGGCATGTCTCCGTTTTTGATGAACATGGCGGCATGCTTCATCGTGATTCTTATTAATCAAGGATTGAAGAAGTATGGCGGTGACTTGGCTATCGGTGCTTTTGGTATCGTCAATCGGCTGGTCTTCATTATCGTGATGATTGTAATGGGATTAAACCAGGGAATGCAACCTATTGCAGGCTATAATTTTGGAGCCAAACAATATGAACGTGTTACCAAGACATTGAAACTGACGATTATCTATGCTACCGGGGTGACGACTTTCGGCTTTATTATAGGAATGTTGTTTTCAGATACGGTAGTCGGTATTTTTACATCGGATGCCGAACTTATAGAGCTCTCGGCAAAGGGGTTGCGCATTGTGGTGATGTTCTTCCCTATTATCGGCTTTCAAATGGTTACGGCTAATTTCTTCCAAAGTATAGGAATGGCGAGTAAGGCGATATTTCTATCCCTTACCCGCCAAATGGTAGTGTTGCTCCCTTGTCTGTTGATTTTACCTCGCTTTTTCGGTGCAGCAGGAGTTTGGTATAGCATGCCTATCTCCGATCTCCTGGCCAGTCTGATAGCGGGGACAATGCTGGTGTGGCAATTTCGAAAATTTAGGGTACAGGCTCAAGGGAGATGACAACGTTGTTGCCCAGCTTATCAGTTTGGAAGCGGAACCATGGGTCTGCGTCCATGATTCAGTTTCAATCCTAATTTATAGGATTCGGGTCCATGCAGGTCCTTTATATTCATCTCACCGAGGTTGACCAAAATGCCGCGTGCCATTAGCCCGGCATCTTCATTTGCTTTGCGAGGAAGAATTTCAGCCTTCTCTTTCAGGTCTGCCAGATGAGTGCGGATGGCAGGTTGCATAGCTTTGTCCAAGGACAAACATTCCAGTAAAGAGTAACCGACTTTTCTGTCAGCTTCTTTTGCCGGATGATTTAGACGCTCGATGCCTTTGGATGTTTCTCCCAAATAGGCTGCAGCATAGGCTGCTTCGCAGGCTATATATGGGTCGGCATCGTTCATCAGGGTAAGCAAGGTTGGAGGACAAACTTGTAACTCTCCTTTGATTCCAAGTTGCGCTAAACCTACGGATGCCCAATAACGCATTTCCGGGTATTGGCTGGATAATGCTTTCTCGAATACAGAGGCATCGCTTGCTTTAGCTGTACCGGCTAACTCTACAAGGTTATATAGTTCATTCAAGGGATATTTTTCTTTGCGCACTTTGTCGTATAATGTTGTATTTACGCGGGAAGTGGGCATGAAAAATCCTAAATCTTTTGTAGAACGGATATGTTCAGAAAGGGCTTTACGCATTTTTGCCAGGACTTCCGCATATTCGGGAGAGTCGGATAAATTATGCAGTTCGCCCGGATCTTTTTCAAGGTCGAACAACATTTCGGCCGGGTGGGCGTTGAAAGTTTGTGCCCAGTCGGGATTGGTATTGTGACCGCCTAATACCAACTTGTCCCATGCCTTATTGGACGGCATACCCCATTGATAATAATTGCGCAGGGCAAATTGACGATAGGGGATATAGCTACGGATGTATTTGAAACGTCCGTCGGTGGCGGCACGTACAGGCATAAAATGATGTAGTTGGTTGGCAGCCAGAGCAAACTGAATTTCCCGTTTTTCATCGGATGCATATTTCCCGTATAAAGCTTTGCCTTGCATGTGCTTAGGCGGTTTTACTCCCGCAAGACTAAGTACGGTAGGGCCTAAATCGGTGAAGTTCACCAAAGAATATTCTTTACCGGATGCTTTCTTTCCAGCCAGATGTTGCCATTTGGGTGGAAAGTAGGCTATCATGGGGACTCTCAAACCGCTTTCATATAAATATCCTTTGCCGCGCGGGACGCAACCGCCATGATCGCTGAAGAAGAAGATAATCGTATTGTCGTCCAATCCCTTTTCTTTCAGATCTTTCAGAAAAAAGCCCAACCAAGTATCTACATCCTGTACGGCTTCCAAGTGGCCGGCATAGTCGGAACGCACTTCGGGCAAGTCGGGTACGTAGGAAGGCAGGGTGAGAAGTTCAGGATAAATACCTTCCGTTGTATAATCTCTTCGCCCATCAGTGTGGAAAGTACGGACACGTCCCATGTGTGAGGTCACTGTGTTATACACAGCGAAGAATGGTTGGTCTTTACCGCGTTTAGTACTGTTGTAGGATGCTTTAGGGGTACATTCGTCCCAACAACTTTTATTGTCTGTGGTGGAGTTGTAATGCGTTTTGCTGTTGTTAGTGCAATAATATCCGGCTTCCCGTAACCATTGAGGGAAGAATATGTTCTCCGGAGTGTCGTATGGAACCGGATGGACATCCATTCCGTAGCTTGAGGAGTAGCAGCCGGTGATAAGTGACGAGCGTGCAGCAGAACTTTGCGGAGCCACTGACCATGCGTTCATAAATTGTATGCCATGAACGGCTAGACTATCCGCATTTGGGGTGTGTACGCCTTTATTACCATAACAACCGAATTCGTAAGCACTGGTATCTTCAAAAGTAAGCCAAAGAATATTGGGTCTTTCATTCTTTTTGTTGTCTGCAGCATCAGCCTGGACGGCGTTCAGCCCGCAAAAAGCAGTACACATGAGTAAAGGTAAGTTTTTCATGTTATATTTAGTTTTTTAGTAACGGTTGCTAAGATAGGGCATTTGCTCTGATAAGCATATCTGATGTGTTTAAAAAACTGCCAATATTGTTTTGGCATACAAATATTCAACAAAATTGATGAAGATTCAACAAAATTATGGAACCGGTAAACGTATGTTGTGGTGTATTGGAGAAAATAACGGCAATATGTTGCCGGAATGTTCTATTTTTGAAAAATGAATCTGATAATACTAAATAATATGAGAAACATTTTTTTTGTGGCGTTTGTGTTTGCGCTCTCTTTCTCGGGACGAGTATGTGCCGGAAATCCTGTTTATTCTGATAAATCCCTGCGTAATGATGCGGAAAAACTGTTGATGGAGTGGGTAGATACTCTGCTGACTTACCAATGTGAAGGATTGCATCCTGCGCTTGACGGAGGTATTCTTTGTCCTGCCTGCGCTCGTATTCATGGGCGGATAGGAGATACGGTTCTCCCTCTGATGTATTTAGCAGACAAAACCGGCGATGATAAATATTTGCTTGCCGCCAAGAAGCTTATGAAATGGATGGAGAATGTGCATCGTCCGGATGGTTCATGGATGAACGATGTACATGTGTCAGACTGGAGTGGAACGACTGTATTTGCGGCTATCGCTTTATATGAGGCAGTGCATTATCATGGGCATTTGCTGGATGATTCTACCTGTAATCATTGGAAAAAACAATTGTTGGAAGCTGGCGAATTTATGATGAAGAATCCTCAGATGTACAGTCGCCGTATGCAGGGGAACATGAAGCGCTTGAATAATGTGAACTATTCAGCCTCGGTGACATATGCCTTGCAGGCTCTTGGCGAGATGTTTAACCGTCCGGATTTCAAGGAAGAAGCCCGGATTGTGGCTTCGGATTTGAAGAAATTTTTTACAGTAAACGACTTTTTTTTATACGGTGAAGGACCTAAGATATGGACACCTACTAAGAATGGCTGTCTTCCTGTGGATTTAGGCTATAATATAGAAGAGTCTTTGCCTAATCTGGCCTATTATGCGCTTATGGTGAACGACCGGGAACTGCTCTCTATTGTGGAACGTTCCATGAATACTCACTTGGAATTTATGTTGCCTGATGGTGCGTGGGATAATAGTTGGGGGACACGCAGTTTTAAGTGGACATATTGGGGCGGACGTACGAGCGATGGTTTCATGGGTGGTTATTATGCTATGGCAGAACAATACCCGGAGTATCTGGAAGCTATTCGGCGCAATATACGATTACTGAAAAAATCGACAAATAACGGATTGCTTCATGCCGGACGTGATTATCAGGCTTCAGGAATTCCGGCTTGTATTCATCATACTTTTGGTCATGCCAAGGCTCTGACCGCTTTTCTTGAGCTTCCATCTGTCAAAGCACCACAATACAAGTCACTGCCACGCGATAATGCTTATGGGGTGAAGTATTTCCAGGATATTCGTACTTGGCTGGTTGCAGAAGGATCATGGCGTTCCACGTGTACCGGTTTTGATGCTGAATATAAGGTAAAGGGCACTCACCCGATGGGAGGAGCTGTTTCTCTGTTGTGGCACGAACAGGCTGGTCCGGTCTTTGCCGCTACAACAAACCGGTATGCTCTGATAGAAGCGCCTAATATGCAGAGTAATAGCAGAAAGTATATAATGAGTGGAACACCGCGGGTTGAAATGGTACAGTATGGAACTATTTATAGTAATTTGGATGACTTGGATGCGGATATTGTTTATACTCAAGAGAAAGATAAGCATCGTTTCCATATCAATACTCATTTGGTGGACGCTGACCAGCAGACACCGGTTCAGGGGGCGTTTCCTGTGACTTTGGATTATGTGTACTCCAAACAGGGCATGTCGATAGTAGTGGATTATTGTCCTTTGACAGCCTGCCTTGTTTTGCCGGTCATTGCCGCACCTTCAGAGGTAGTGGATATTACCTCGAAAGGCATGCTTCTTCAGAAAAAAGAGGGCGTATTGGAAATAATCTGCGTGAATGGCATGTTGAAGGTAGCTCCGACAGATGAAGATGGTCGAATATTTAATCCTGTACCCGGTTTCTCTTTTGTTCCTTTACAGATATTTCCTGAGGGGGAGAATAAGAAAATTCAAATTGAAATCACATATAATTAATATATTTTTGTTTCTTTGTTTTTATGTTATAATATTATATATCTAATTATATGAAAACGTTTCGGCCTTTGTTAACATTCTTTGGAGTATTATTTACATGTATCGGGTATGCCAATAATCTGGACGGTATACGTTTTACGCATATCGGATTGGAAGAAGGCCTGTCACATTGCACGATATTTGGTATTAATCAGGACAAGGAAGGAAATTTGTGGTTTGCGACTTACGATGGAGTCAATAAATACGATGGCTACAATTTTACAGTCTATCGTCATCAATATGCGAATCCTCAAAGCATAGCTTGCGACATTAGTCGCTGTGTAACAGTTGATGATTCCGGTAGAGTATGGATTGGTACCAGAGAGGGTTTTTCTCTTTATAATCGGGACCAAGATACTTTCTCGAATTATTTTTATAAAGAAAATGGTTATAAAGCTACTGTCACATGCATAGCACCGATGAATAAGGACTATCTGATGTTGGGTACAACCAGTGGAGTATTGCTTTTTGATATAGGGAAGGAACGTATTCTGAATGATACGTTACCTCATCCGCTACATTTGTTGAGACCTACTGCTATGGTTCGTCAAAGTGATAAGATTTACATAGGAGTGGAGAAAGGACTTTATGTCTATTCTTTGGCAAATGGAACTTTGGAAAAGTTGGTGGATATGCCGAAAGCAACCCGTATACATTCTGTCTTTTGTCAGATGTTCACCCGGATATGGATAGCGACGGAAGGTGAAGGGCTATACATGTATGATACTAAATCCAAGGAGCTGAAGAATTATAGACATGAGGACGGATATTCCGGTCTGAATTCAAACTATGTGCGTTCTTTGGCCGTAGATCAGGAAAACAGATTGTGGGTTGGCACTTATGGGGGCTTGAATATTTACGAAGGAGGTAAAGATCGCTTTTTGTCGGTGAGAAATTCTGCAATACAGGAGGGGAGTCTGTCACAGAATTCTGTACGTAGTATTTTTATGGATTCGCAAGGAGGAATGTGGTTGGGCACTTATTGGGGAGGATTGAACTATTATCATCCTTTGTGCAATCGTTTTCAGCATATTAAGCATGTTCCATTCGCCAATTCCATCAGTGATAATGTAGTCAGCTGTATAGTGGAGGATAATGCAAAGAATCTGTGGATCGGCACTAATGGAGGTGGCCTGAATTTTTACGACAGCGCTTCAAAAACATACAAATACTATTTGCAGAATTCCGACTTGTCAAAAGAGGTATCTTTTAAAGATATAAAGGCGGTGTATGTCGATGAACTGCATGATAATATATATGTTGGAACTCATGCGGGTGGAATGATAGTACTGAATCGTAGGACAGGAAACCAACGTTTTTTCAATACTCAAAACAGTGATTTGCCTAGTAATAATATTTATTCTATTTTATCGGATGGGCATGGAGGGCTTTGGATTGCATCATTGGGTACTCTAATTCATTATGATATAGCTGGTAACCATTTTCAGACGGTTGATAAAGATAGCAAAGGAAAGCGTTTGCAAGAATCCAACAGTGTATTGTTCCGGGATTCTAAGAAACGTATTTGGGCAGGAGGGGAAATGGGACTTACTATTTATAATCAAACAGGCACTTCTTTGACAATTAATACGGAATATGATATCGCTCCTATATTGAAGCAATCGTTTATAAACTGTTTCTGTGAATCTACATCCGGATATATATGGGTTGGAACACGTAATGGACTTTTTGGCTTGAAGGAGAATGCTAAAGAATTATTGCAGTACACAACGGTTGACGGACTGCCCAGTAATGTTATTTATGGCATTCTGGAAGATAGTTACGGGCGTTTGTGGATAAGTACAAACCAGGGATTGAGCTGTTTGACCCCCGGAAGCAGAAAATTACGTAATTTTACTATCGTGGACGGTTTGCAGAGTAATCAGTTCAATGCCGGTTCTTATTGTCGAATTAATAATGGGAACATGCTTTTTGGAGGGATTAATGGAATTACTTCGTTTCGGCCTGAAACGCTTATTGATAATCCGTATTCTCCGAGACCATTTATAAATAAATTATATGTATCCAATAAGGAAGTATTGCCTGGTGATGAAACAAGAATTTTGAAAAAATGTATAGAAAACGAGGATCATATAACATTGACCTCCTCCCAAAACTCTTTTTCTATCTCATTCGTGGTTTCAAACTATATTGCTGGAAAGCATAACACTTTTGCGTATAAGCTGGAAGGATACAACGACTCGTGGTACAGCCAAGATAATATAAATTTAGTTTCCTACTCAAATTTACCGGCAGGAGATTATACATTTTTTTTGAAAGCTGCCAATAATGATGGAAAATGGAGTGAAGAGCCTGCAATTCTTCATATACGGGTACTTCCGGTTTGGTATTGTACTTGGTGGGCTATTTCTATTTTCATTATTTTGTGCGCGGGGCTATTGTTTGGTGTCTTGCGCTTCTTTTGGTTGCGCAAGAATATGCAGGCTGAGATTCTGATGGAGCGCTTGGATAAAGAGAAACAAGAGGAAATCAGCCAGATGAAAATCCGCTTTTACATTGACATCTCTCATGAGCTTCGTACTCCTCTTACTTTGATTGTTGCCCCATTGCAGGAACTTATTGAACGTATTAAAGGCCATTGGGAACATGAAAAACTGTCATATATTCAGCGTAATACGAACCGCTTGTTGCATTTGGTCAATCAGTTAATGGATTATCGTCGCGCTGAATTGGGTATTTTTGAATTGAGACCGGTATATGCTAATGCTTATAAGAAAGTCTTGAACTGTTTCTTGAATTATGAGAACTTGTCGAAAAGGAAGGATATAGATTATAATTTATATACGGAATTGCAAGATGAAGAGTTGCTCTTTGATGAGACCTATTTGGACTTGATTGTAAATAATTTGCTTTCAAACGCTTTTAAATATACGGAAAAAGGAGAGTGCATTACCGTACGTCTTTATAAAGAAGATAATAATCTTGTTTTGCAAGTGATTGATACGGGTGTCGGTATTCCGGCGGAAAAACAGAAAAAAATATTTGAGCGTTTTTATCAGGCGGAAAGTGGACATGAAGGAAGCGGTATAGGCTTGTCGCTGGTTCAACGTCTGGTAGAACTGCATCATGGGCATATCACTCTGGAAAGCAAAGTGGGCGAGGGCTCTACGTTTTCCATTTATATACCGCAGGATAAGTCTATGTATACTTCTGAGGAACTGCTTGCGCAAGAAGAGGGGGCCAAAGAGCAGCGTGCATATTATACAAATGCGCATGATGTTTATATTGATGATGAAGAACTGCTGGAAACAAGCGCGTTGGCAGACGGAGAAAAAGAAAAACGGGGAAAGATTTTAGTAGTGGATGATAACCAGGAACTTCGGCAATATTTGGTGAGTGGTTTGTCAAGCGACTTTAATTTATTGGAAGCAGACAATGGGCAGAAAGCCTTGGATATATTGAAAGGCCAAGAGGTTGATTTAGTCATTACTGATGTTATGATGCCCGTAATGGATGGAGTCAAATTGTGTAAAGCGATTAAGCAAAATATACGAACTTGCCATATTCCTGTATATATGCTGTCGGCAAAGGCTGATACAAAATATCAGTTGGAAGGGCTTCAAGTTGGAGCGGATGACTATATTCCTAAGCCTTTCTCTATGCCGATCTTGAAAACAAAGATTCAGAATGTGTTACGTACGCGTTATCGTGTTTTTGAACGCTATTCTAATACTACCGAAGTAGAACCGGAGAAATTGGCAAATAATACAATGGACGAGGAACTGTTGAGAAGAGCCATAGCAGTGATTGAGAAAAACATGGATAATGTAGAGTTTTCAACGGAACAATTTGCCAGGGAAATGAATATGAGCCGTTCTAATCTCCATTTGAAGTTGAAAGCGATTACCGGTAAGTCGGCGATAGACTTTATTCATAAAATCAGGTTTAATCGTGCATGCCAGTTGCTGAAAGAAGGCAGATATTCTGTTTCGGAAATTAGTTTTATGGTGGGATATAATACTCCTTCTTATTTTGCCGCGCGTTTTAAGAAGTATATGGGATGCCTGCCTACGGAATATGGAAAGAATAATGCATAACTGTCATGGATAAGCGGATTGTTTTGTTTATAATGCAGGTTTGGATTTCACTCGCTTTGTGGGGACAAACAAGTATGTGCGGATTCTCCATAACAAAGGAGGATAGTTTGCGATATGAGGGTAAGCCCGTAGAACTGATTAAAATAGTGAATAAGAATGGAATGACTATTAAAGTGACAAATTATGCAGCTTCTTTAGCGTATGTTTCTGCACCGGATAGAAACGGGGTGTTTGAACCGGTCGTTTTGGGGCTCGACAGTTTGCGCTATTATTGGGGCAGGCAACCTAAACTTGGTGCTACGGTAGGACGTTTTGCCAACAGAATTAAAAATGCGGAGTTCAGGCTGGATGATAAAATTTACTATTTAGATAGAAATAATAAGGGACATTCCATTCATGGGGGTATAAAAGGATTTAATCTGCAAGTTTTTGAAACAGATACATGCTATATAGCGGAAGATACCGCGGTGGTTGTTTTTAAGTATCTCAGTCCCGATATGGAAGGCGGGTTTCCCGGCAATCTCAACTTGTCATTAGCCTATAAATTCACTAATGACAATGAGGTAATTTTGGACTATATTGCATCGACAGACAAACCTACTGTAATAAATCTGACCAATCACAGCTATTTTAATTTGACCGGATGTAAAGAGTCGGTCTTAAATCATTGTTATATGATTATGGGAGATTCTATCACACCGGTAGATTCTACGGGAGTGCCAACGGGTGAACTTATGCCGGTAGCAGGAACAGAATATGATTTTAGTACTCTGCGAACTATAAAACACCATGTTGAACAGCTAGGAAAAGGATATGACATCAATTATAAACTCAACAAAGCATTGGATACTTTAGCGCTTGCTGCCAAAGTGGTTGATCCGGTTTCTGGTCGAGTATTGAAAGCATATACCACAGAACCGGGAATGCAGTTTTATACTCCTGCTTCTGATTTGAGTTATTTGAAAGCTGCTGACAGTTTGTGTTATGGAAAATATTTTGGATTTTGTCTCGAAATGCAACATTTCCCAGATTCCCCTCATCATGCCCAATTCCCTACTACTGTGTTGCTGCCGGGAGAAACTTATCGTCAAACGACTATATATAAATTTGAAACATTATAAACTTAAATAATTATCAAACTAAAGACTTGATTATGAAAGCAAAAGATTGGAAAATGTATGTGTGCTTAATTGTTTTTTCTTTATTTATGTTCCCTGGAATATATGCTGCACAAGAAGGGAACGGCAAGACAGCCTGTGAACCGGTAAGAAAAACGCGCAGTGAAACTTTTATTAGTGGAGAAAAGGCATGGGAACCGGCAGGTACGGGTGTTACTCGTCAGATTATGGGATATGACGGACAAGTGATGTTGGTGAAAGTGAAGTTTGAAAAAGGAGCTATAGGAACCCCTCATACTCATTATCATACACAAACAACTTATGTGGCAAGTGGAAAATTCGAATTTACGGTAGGAAATGAGAAGAAGATAGTGAAAGCTGGTGACGGCATTTATATTGAGCCTGATATTTTGCATAGCTGTGTTTGTTTGGAACCTGGTGTACTTATAGATTGTTTTGCTCCTATGAGAGCTGATTTTTTGAAATAAAACAGGGGTAGGCTTAGTCGTTAAATTTGTTTTATTAACAAAAAATGGGTAACTCTGGCGCTGGTCGCTTGATATTTAGAATCGGCTTTATACCTGTTTGTAGGCCGTTTTTTTATACAAAAATGTCCTTTTCTATACAAAAATAGCATTTGAAAAGTGTAAAAGTGTGATGAATAAAAACAATACTTTTACACTTTTTTTTGCATTTGCAGTATGTTTGCTGCCGAAAAAATTATTTCTAACGTAGAACCTTAGATTTATTTATTATGTACAAATTAAAAGAATTATTTTTAATGTTTATCCTCGTCTTTGTGAGTATGTCTGCATATGCACAAAGTTTGACTGTAACTGGAAAAGTCATTGATAGCGAAGGATATGAAGTAATCGGTGGTAGTGTGACTATTAAAGGTGCCGCCGGTGTAGGAACGGTTACGGATGTGAATGGTAACTATTCTTTGAAAGTAAATGATGCATCGAAAGATGTATTGGTGTTTTCGTATGTAGGTATGACTTCCCAAGAAGTAAAAGTTGATGGTAGAAGTGTAATTGATGTAACCTTGAAGGCTGATGCCGTAATGTTGGAAGAAGTGGTTGCAATTGGCTATGCTACCGTTAAACGTAAAGACTTAACGGGATCAGTAGCCTCTGTGAACAGTAAAGAACTTTCTAAAGTTCCGACAAGTGATATAACTCAAGCGTTGGCCGGACGTATGGCCGGTGTTCAGGTTATGCAGAGTGAAGGTGCGCCGGGAGCTTCTATTTCAATTCGTGTTCGTGGAGGTATTTCCATTACTCAAAGCAATGAACCTCTTTATATCATTGATGGTTTTCCGAGTGAAGACGGAATGTCCACCCTTGATCCGGCAGAAATTGAAACTATCGACATTTTGAAGGATGCTTCTGCTACGGCTATTTATGGTGCTCGTGGTGCCAATGGTGTTGTGGTTATAACAACTAAGAGTGGAGGCAAAGAAGGCAAGGCTACCGTGACTTTCGATAGTTATGTGGGCTTCAAGAAAGTGGCAAAGAAGCTGGATGTACTTTCTACAAGGGAATTTGCGTTGCTTGATTATGAACGTCGTTATTATAGCGCCTTTACGGCCAAGAACAGTACGCAAGAAGATTTGGACAAAGCTGTCGCAAACTTCGAAGCACTGTATGGTAAGTATGCCGATATTGATGCCAATTATGCCAATCGTGCAGGTATAGACTGGCAAGATCAAACTTTAGGACGTACGGCCTTGACACAGAATTATCGTGTGGGTGTCTCAGGAGGAACAGATAAATTGAACTATAATTTGGCATATTCTTATTACGATGAAGAAGGAGCTATGGTATATAGCGGTAATAAGAAGCACAATATCTCATTCAACATGAACCATAAGCTGAATGATCGTTTGAGTATTACTGCTCGTATTAGCTATGACCAGATGAAAATTTATGGAATGGGTACTTCCGAAGGTGGTGACCGTTTCAACAAGATGCAACATATCTTGCAGTATCGTCCGATGGTAGGTATCAATGGTACTGATGATTTGCTATTGGGTGATGAAGACCCTCTATTGGTAGATGATACCGGTAATGTGATGCAGAACCCTCTGCTCTCTGCTGCCGAAGAGACTAAAGATCGTGAATATCGCACATTCCAGGCTAATGGAGGCTTTACTTTGAAGTTGATTAAAGGGCTTTCATTCCGTAACACGACGGGTATGCGCTATCAGACACGCCGCAACGATACTTTCTATGGCGACAAGTCTATAACGGCCAAACGTTCAAGCATCAATGGTAGCATTCAGAATATAGAAAACAGTAGTTTCCAAACTTCAAATGTTTTGAATTATAACTGGGCCGGCAAGGGGCACGATATAACTGCCATGCTTGGTCAAGAATATGTTAACCGTTGGAATCGTAGCTTCTCGGCTGCTGCTGCCAACTTCCCGAATGATGATATCGGTTTGGGAGACCTTTCACTTGGTTTGCCGACTGCTGTTTCATCTTCCGAGAATTATGATGATAAGCTTCTCTCTTTCTTTGCACGTTTCAATTACGGTTTCAAAGACAAATACTTGTTTACAGCGTCATTCCGCGCCGATGGCTCTTCTAAGTTCGGTAAGAATAATAAGTGGGGGTACTTCCCGGCATTCTCTGCTGCATGGCGTTTGGGCGAAGAAGAGTTCATTAAGAACCTGAATATATTTTCCGACTTGAAAGTTCGTTTGGGATATGGTATGGCTGGTAATAACCGTATTGACAGCTATGTGAGTCTGCCTATGTTGACTTCTGTTACTTATCCTAATGGCGACTCTACACAACCTGGTTATGTTTCTAAGCAGATACCTAATCCCAACCTGAAATGGGAAGCTAACAAAACATTTAACTTCGGTTTGGACTTTGGTTTCTTTAACCAGCGCTTGACTATCTCTCCGGAATTTTATATTAACCGCAGTAGCAACCTGTTGCTGAACGCTAAGTTGCCCACATCCTCCGGTTATGACAGCATGGTTATTAATGCCGGTGAAACGGAAAATAAGGGTATTGACCTTACTATCAATTCTACCAACATTATGACTAAAGATTTCACTTGGAATACAGCTGTCACTTTGTCGCACAACAAAAACTCAGTGAAGAAGCTGACAGGTGAAGATGTACAACTTTGGGAAGCCAGCTTCGGCTATAATCAAAATACACACATTATCGGTGTTAATCAGCCGTTAGGACAAATGTACGGATATGTAACAGACGGGCTGTATCAGGTATCTGATTTTGATTATGATGAGGCTACAAAGACTTATACTTTGAAAGACGGCGTACCTTATTCCGGTAAAAAGACGGATGTAAAACCAGGTATGTGGAAATTCAAGAATGTAGACGGCAGCGAGGACAATAAAATTACAGAGAATGACAAAACGGTGATCGGTAATGCTTATCCGAAGTTTTACGGTGGTATTAACAATACTTTCACTTACAAAGATTTTGATTTGAGCATATTCCTGACTTACAGCTTTGGCAACGATGTGTTCAATGCTACCAAGCTGACCAATACCAAGACTGCTTTGCAGAATAAGAATGTGTTGGACATTGCCAATTCCAGCAATCGTTGGGTAGTGGTGAACAAGAAAGGCGAATTGATCACAGATCCGCAGGAAATGGCCGACATAAATAAGGGTAAGACTGTTGCCGCCGTATATGATAATGAGATCGGTGATACTTATATTCACTCATGGGCTGTGGAAGATGGTTCTTATCTGAAGCTGAGCAATATCACTTTAGGTTATACATTCCCCAGAAAGATGCTTAGCAAGATTGGTATAAGCAAATTGCGCTTGTATGCAACAGGTTCCAACCTGCTTACTTGGACTAAATACTCAGGTTTCGACCCTGAAGTTTCTACAATGGGCAGTGGCTTGACGCCGGGTGTGGACTTTGGTGCTTATCCTAAGAGCCGCTCGTTCGTTTTCGGTATTAATTTAGCTTTCTAATGAACCTTAAAAAGAGAATATAATATGATGAAAAAATATAAAATGATTACTTTCTGCGCGCTGATTGCAGCAGGAGTTACCTCATGCGAATTGGACGAAAAGCCCACTTCCTACTATGAGAAGGATGCTTATTTCCAGACTTACAACCATGCAAAGATGGCGGTGGTGGGTATTTATGACTGCCTGGCGATTGATAAGCACTATGGACAGTTTGAAATGGCAACTCCGGCTTCGGATGATACCTATTATATACAGGGAACGGGGACAGACAATACGCGTCGTGATATTGCCCACTACATGGTAAAGACAACCAATACATGGATTGCAGACTTATGGAAGTACAAATATATGGGAATAGATCGTGCTAACTATGCCATTGCAAACATCAAGAACATGGAAGGCTATGAAGAAGATGTTGAATTGCAGGAGTTGGTTGCACAAGCCTGTTTCTTGCGTGCATTCCTGGCATTCGATTTGATAAAATATTGGGGAGATGTTCCATTTAAAACAGAATACACCTTTTCTTACGGCGACATTGCTAACGGTCGTGTGAGTCGTGAAGAGATTTATAAGAGTATTATCGATGACTTGAACTTTGCAAAGAATAACTTGCAACAAGGAAATGCCGAACTTTCTCCTGAAGTGCCTTCGCAGGGAGCAGCCCATGCCTTACTGATGCGTGTTTATCTGCAACGCGCCGGTTATAGCTTACAGCAAGACGGTACTTTGACCCGTCCGGCTGATGATAAGAGAAAGGAATACTTTGATGCTGTAATTACCGAGTGGACTGCTTTCCAAAATAAAGGTTATCATGGTTTTTATGATGGCGGTTATGTGGAATTGTTCAAGGGTTATTCGGGAGGTGTTTTGAACTCTAAAGAAAGTTTGTGGGAAATAGCTTTCAATCCTACGGGTAGTGGTTATAAGGATAACTCCGGTACTTGGGCTACTTACAACGGACCGTTGGTGGAAGCTCCGGGAGCAGGCGCTTCGGCAGAGGTCATGGGACGTGCAAATGCTTTCTTTCGTGTAATGCCGGCTTGGAAAGATTTCTTTGAAGCAGGCGATGAACGTCGTGATGTGATGGTTTGTGACTATCAATACAAGTGGGATGCGACTGAAAAGAAACATAAAAAGACTGTGAATAAGAAAGTGGCGGATTGGTATCCCGGAAAGTGGCGTAGAGAATGGATGCCGTTGGGCTTTCTCGATCCCAACAATACGGGTGTAAACTATTGCCCGTTACGCTATGCCGATGTTGTATTAATGGCAGCAGAAGCCTATAATGAAACGGGTAATACTCCGAAAGCCTGGGAATTATTGAACGATGTAAGAGAACGTGCTAAAGCCACCAAGGTCAATTCATTGCAGGAATATAAGAATGTACATAAGAAATTGTATGATTTGCCATTCTTCAACGGTGGTGATGCTGCCGACAATTTCCGTACTGCACTCTATTGGGAACGCGGTTTCGAACTGGCTTTTGAAGGGCAGCGTAAGTACGATTTGTTGCGTTGGGGCATTTTGGCTGAGACATTGCAGTTGTTCCAAAGCAAAATGGATAAATCATTGAAAGGTAAATACGTTGCCGGTGATAATTTTGTGAAGGGAAAACATGAACTCTTCCCTATACCATTGGGAGAACTGCAAGCTAATCCCGCTTTAAATAATCAGAATAATCCTGGTTATGAATAAGATATTATTGCTATAAATAGCAGGATGTCATTCTGTTTGAAATGTTGAAAGATGTTTCAGAGCTGAAAAGGGTAACTCATTCCATTTTCAGTTCTGTTAAACATCTTTCTGCTTTTCAAGGCTATTGCAGCGATGATTAATATAAATGAATTATTGATTGTTTTCAAAAAATGCATTTTGTAAGAAATTTGTTACGTAAAGTCCTATAAAAAATGAAGAAAGTATCATTGTCCTATTTCGTTATTGGTATTGCATTATACACTTTGTCGGGATGTTCCTCTAAGCACGCAGAGAAAGCGGATTATACTTGGCTGAAATATGCGATAGAAACATCTGCTGCACAATTGGAATACACAGTCTCGGAAATTGGCGACTCTGTATTATTGCCCCGTTCCATTTGGACGGGCTATGATGTGAACTCCTTGTGTCAGCAGTTGGAAAAGAAACAGTTGATAGGCAAGGATTCTGCCCGGTTGAAACCTATACATGATAATTTAGGGAGTCGTCGTTATTGTTTCTCAATCTATGATTGGACGAGTGGCTTTTTCCCCGGTAATCTGTGGTATGCCTATCAACTGACAGGCAATGAGGAATTTAAAAAGGAAGCTGTCAAGTTTACGAACTACTTATATCCGTTGCGTGAATATAAAGGTACACACGATATAGGGTTTATGATGAATTGTAGTTTTGGGAATTCTTACCGTCTATGCCCCGTTGACAGTGTTCGTCAGGCATTGATACAAACAGCCGATAACCTGTGCGGTCGTTTTAATCCGGAAATTGGCTGCATCCGTTCATGGGACTTCGGTAAATGGAATTTTCCTGTTATCATTGACAATATGATGAATTTGGATCTGCTGTTTTATGTAAGTCATCTTACCGGGGATGATAAGTATAAGGAGCTGGCTCTAAAACATGCCGAAACAACAATGAAAAACCATTTTAGAGATGATTACTCATCTTATCATGTAGTTAGTTATAATAATGACGGAACGGTAGAAAAGAAATGCACACATCAGGGGCAGAAAGATGATTCTTCGTGGGCGCGCGGACAGGCATGGGGCTTATATGGTTACACTTCTTGCTATCGTGAATCAAAAAATGTGGAATTTTTGCGACAGGCTGAGAATATAGCTGCATTGATTATGCGGCGTGTGAAAACGGAAGATGCGATACCTTTGTGGGATTATGATGCTCCTGATATGCCGCAGACCCCTCGTGATGCATCAGCTGCTTCTATAACGGCTTCTGCTTTAATAGAACTGAGCACGTTGGTTGAGGATGGACAAATTTATTTTGACTATGCCGAGAGACTGCTCAAAAACCTTTCATCGGAGGCTTATCTGGCAAAGGTCGGTACGAATCAAGGGTTTATCCTGATGCATTCTACGGGGTCATTGCCCAACGGTTCTGAAATAGATACGCCGATTAACTATGCTGACTATTATTATTTGGAAGCACTGCTTCGTTATATGAAAGTAAAGGGGCTTAACTATAAGAATATTTAATCTTATTATTATATATCATGAAAATAATGAAATACATTTTAAGTGTTTTCTTGCTGACCATCGCCATTATTGCAGATGCACAGCAACTCCGAAAAGAGGCTTTTGACTTATTGAATCTGGATTATCCGGGTTTGGAGAAAGTAAAAACTGCATGCTCCCGGCAGCAATGGGAGGAGGCTGCACAGGAATTACTGGCCTATTATCGCAACCGTACCGACATTGCACATCCGGATATCGATTTAAAGAATCTCGCCATATCCAAAGAGGAACAGAAGTGGGCGGATGATGCCATGGATCACACCTTTTTTGTACATAAAGGTTATCAGCCTTCGTACAACTATGGTAAGGATATTAACTGGGAGTATTGGCCTGTGAAAGACAACGAACTGCGCTGGCAACTACACCGTCACAAATGGTTTACTCCTATGGGCAAAGCCTATCGTATATCCGGCGATGAAAAATATGCAAAGGAATGGGCTTTCCAGTATATAGATTGGATAAAGAAGAATCCATTGGTAAAAATGGAAAAAGAGAATTTTGAACTTGTCAGTGCCGGCGAGGTGAAAGAGGATGCTGATAATGTGCATTTTGCATGGCGTCAGTTGGAAGTCAGCAACCGCTTGCAAGATCAAACCTGCCAGTTTCTCCTGTTTTGCCCCGCGGAGGCTTTTACTCCTGAGTTCCTGACAGAGTTCTTGGTGAATTATCATCGTCATGGTGCATATCTTTTTAAGAATTATTCTGCGGAGGGTAATCACCTGTTGTTTGAAGCCCAGCGTATGGTATATGCAGGTGTTTTCTTTCCGGAGTTTAAGGATGCCGCTACTTGGAGAGAAAGTGGAATCAATATTCTGAATCGCGAAATCAAGAAGCAAGTATACGATGACGGCGGTCAATATGAGTTGGATCCCCACTATCATCTGGCTGCAATCAATATATTCTGCAAGGCTCTGCGCATGGCGGATTGCAATGGTTTCCGCAATGAGTTCCCGGCAGAATATCTGGATACCGTAAAGAAGATGATTGAGTTCTATACCAATATTTGTTTTCCCGACTATACCAATCCTTGTTTCAGTGATGCCAAGTTAGGCGATTATAAGTCTGAGCTTGCTAATTATCGTGATTGGGTTACGCTTTTCCCGGATAGTGAATGGATACGTTATTATGCCACAGAAGGTCGTGAAGGAGCTCCGTTGCCTTATCTGTCTCATGGTTCATTGGCTTCCGGTTTCTTCACTTTTAGAAGCGGTTGGAAGAAAGATGCGGCCGTAATGGTAGTCAAGGCTGGTCCTAAAGGTGAATGGCACTGCCAGCCGGATAACGGCACCTTTGAATTCTGGTTTAATGGAAAGAACCTCTTTCCGGATTCCGGTGCGTATGTTTATGCCGGGAGCGACGAAGTGATGAAGCTGCGTAACTGGTTCCGTCAGACACGCGTACACAATACATTGACGTTGGATGGCCGTAACTTCGAAACTACGCAGTCTGTAACTAAATTGTGGCAACCGGAGGGTAGGGAACAGATTCTGGTTACTGAAAATCCAAGTTACCAAGGGTTGAAACATCGCCGTACGGTGTTCTTTGTCGAACAGACTTATTATGTTATCGTAGATGAAGCGGTTGGTGATGCCAAGGGAACGGTGAGTTTGAATTATCACTTTTGTGAAGGAACGGTAAATGTTGATGTAAAAAAGAATATGGCAACTACGGCTTATGCGGGTCCGAGTAACGTGAAGCTGCAATGTTTCCCGGAAAAGAAGGCGTCTTTAAAGAAAGAAGAGGGCTGGCGTTCTATCGCTTATCGCCAACGTGTTCCCCGTACTTCATTGTCTTTCGATATACATAAGGACGATGCGGAAGCCGTACGTTATATAACCGTTATCTATCCGGTGAAAGATGCCGCCTCTTATCCGGTATTGAAAGCAAAATTCTTGAACAAAGATTTTGATGAAAAAGGTGTCAAAGTGGAAGTTTCCGTAAACGGTGTGGCACGTCAATTAATGTCTCAGCTTAAATAAGCTAATAATCTATGAATCGATTATCATACATATTACTGCCTCTTGCTGCTACCGGGATTTCGGCTTGCACATCCCGGAAAGCGGAAGTAAAGCGGCCTAATATCATCTTTATGATGACAGATGACCATACCACGCAGGCAATGTCGTGTTACGGAGGACGCCTTATCCAGACCCCGAACATGGATAGGATAGCCAATGAGGGGCTCCGTATGGATAATTGTTATGCGGTTAATGCGCTTTCCGGTCCTTCACGAGCTTGTATCCTGACGGGCAAATTCAGCCATCTCAATGGTTTTACCGATAATGCAAGCACTTTCGACGGCAGTCAGCAAACCTTTCCCAAGCTATTGCAAACGGCCGGCTATCAGACTTCAATAATCGGTAAGTGGCACTTGATAACCGAGCCGCAAGGCTTTGATTACTGGTGTATCTTGAGTGGTCAGCATGAGCAGGGCGATTACTATAATCCCGATTTTATTGAAAATGGCAAGCATGTGGTAGAGCAAGGCTATGTAACCGATATTGTCACAGATAAAGCGATTGAGTATTTGGAGCACCGGGACAAAAGCAGACCTTTTTGTATGATGTTCCATCAAAAAGCTCCTCATCGGAACTGGATGCCGGCTCCCCGTCATTTGGGAATGTTCAATAACACGATTTTTCCTGAACCCGGTACGCTTTTCGATACCTATGAAGGCAGAGGACGTGCGGCTAAAGAACAGGATATGTCGATTGAACATACGCTGACTGATGATTGGGACTTGAAGTTGCTGACTCGTGAGGAAATGCTGAAAGACACTGCCAATCGTCTTTATCAGGTTTATAAGCGTATGCCGGCTGTCGTACAGAACAAGTGGGATTCTGTCTATGCACAGCGTATCTCGGAGTATCGCAGTGGCAATCTGAAAGGTAATGCGTTGGTTAGTTGGAAATACCAGCAATACATGCGCGACTATCTGGCCACCGTAGTTGCTGTGGACGAGAATATCGGAAGGTTGCTCAATTATTTGGAGAAGACCGGTGAATTGGACAATACAATCATTGTCTACACCTCCGATCAGGGGTTCTTTTTGGGTGAGCATGGTTGGTTCGACAAACGTTTTATGTACGAAGAATGTCAGCGTATGCCGATGATTATCCGGTATCCCAAAGCGATCAAGGCAGGAAGCACCTCAAATGCGATAGCCATGAATATAGACTTTGCCCCCACATTCCTGGATTTTGCAGGAGTGGAAATTCCGGAAGATATTCAGGGAGTATCTTTGAAACCGGTTCTTACCAATGAAGGTAATGAGCCTTCCGATTGGCGGAAAGCTGCATATTATCATTACTATGAGTATCCTGCCGAACATTCGGTGAAACGCCATTATGGTATTCGTACGACAGATTTCAAGCTGATCCATTTTTATAATGATGTGGATGAATGGGAAATGTACGATATGCAGAATGATCCGCACGAGTTGAATAACTTGTATGGTAAACCCGAATATGCTGCCAAGCAAGCCGAGCTTATGCTGCTGTTGAAAGATGTGCAGGAGCAATATGCGGACTATGATCCTGACGAGAAGGTAAAAGAACTGTTCAAAGGTGACAGGCGGTTTATGGAGAATCGGTGAAAAGTCGAGGAATCCTTGCCCGAACTTGATATTTACCGGAAGAATACCTATATTTGCTACCAATCAATCATTCAGAGAATATATCTATGGACAATAAATTTGTAGTAAATATAGGTCGCCAGTTAGGTAGTGGCGGACGGGAGATAGGAGAGAAACTGGCCGTCAGACTGGGGATAGACTTCTATGATAAAGAGCTGATTAACCTTGCTTCCGAAGAAAGTGGATTGTGCCGGGAATTCTTTGAGAAAGCCGATGAAAAGGCTTCGCAGGGAATCATAGGCGGGTTGTTCGGTATGCGTTTCCCGTTCATTAGTGATGGAGCTATGCCTGCAACCAATTGTCTGAGCAACGATGCGTTGTTTAAGGTACAAAGCGATGTGATACGGAAACTGGCTTCCGAAAAGTCCTGTTTGTTTGTCGGGCGTTGTGCCGACTATATTTTGCGGGATAATCCACGCTGTGTCAATGTCTTTATCTCCTCATCGCGTGAGGATCGTATAGCCCGTTTATGTCATCTGCATTCCATTTCGGAGGATGCGGCGGAAGAGAAGATGAATAAGGCAGATAAGCGGCGAGCGGAATATTATAACTATTACAGTTATAAGACTTGGGGCGCAGCGGCTACCTATCATCTTTGCATCGATTCATCTGTATTGGGCATTGACGAGACTGTGAGTTATATAGAAGAGTTTGTGAGGAAGAAACTGAAGTTGTAGTTTTATAATCATTAATAAATTCGGGAGGAATTTTACTATAATTCTATCAAAATTATAGTAAAATTCCTCCCGAATTTATTAATAGCTTGAAAACTCTTTTGTATTTTACATCATTGCCAGTAATATCATCTGTCCGGCCAGAATGCGCAGGAACATTGTCAACGGATAAACCGTAGAATAACCAACTGACGGCGCGTCGTTGCCTGATGCCTGATTAGAGTATGCCAATGCGGGTGGGTCGGTGTTACTACCGGCAATCAGACCCATCAGCGTGAAATAATTGACTTTGCAATAAAGTCGGGCAATTATACCGATTATCAGCAATGGAATGGTAGTAATCAGGAAACCGTAACCCACATACGACAAACCGCTTCCTTCCACTACCGTCTGTACGAAATGTTCTCCCGCTTCTATACCTACACTGGCAAGGAAGAGGACGATACCTATTTCACGCAGCATTAAGTTGGCACTCATGGTTGTGTATGTTACAAGATGTAATTTGTGCCCGAAACGCCCGATTAGAATGGCTACTACCAGCGGACCGCCTGCCAAGCCTAATTTTACCGGAGTCGGCATGCCTGGGAATGCAATGGGAAGACTTCCCAACAAGATACCCAAGAATATGCCCACGAAGATTGTAACGATATTCGGTGAGTCTAAACGCTTCAGCTGATTACCCAGTACACCAGCTACACGTTCTACCGCATCCTGCTGTCCTACCACCATGACACGGTCACCTACCTGAAGCACCAGATTGGGATCGGCAAACAAGTCCATACCCGAACGGTTGATGCGCGTCACGTTCACACCGTACATGTTTCGGAAGTGCATGCTTCCCAGTTTCTTGCCGTTGATTTCTGATTTTGTAACCAAGATGCGGCGTGACACCATAGGTGTATCCTGCTTTTCCCAGTCCACCTGAATCTCTTTGCCGATAAAGGCAGTTACCGCTTCGGCATCTTCCTCGGAACATACGATGAACAATTGGTCGCCGATGTGGAATTGGGTATCTTGGTTAGGAATACTGACATGGCCCTCGTGACGGATACGGGAGCATACGAACGGGCGTCCCAGAAAATCCTTCACCTGAATCAGTTTCTTGCCGTCAATGGCTTCGTTACGTACCTCGAGGTGCAGCATATGCGGCATGTGTTTCATATCCGCTTCCTGCGTATTGAGCTCTTCTTCTTCCTTTTTCAGGTTGATGCGGCAGATATAACGTACGGCAATGATAGAACCGATGATGCCGACTACACCAAGCGGATAGGCGCAGGCATATCCCAGTGCGATAGGGTCTCCCGTATAATTCAGCTGGTTCAATGCTTCCTGAGCGGCACCCAAACCGGGGGTATTGGTTACAGCACCGTACAGGATACCTACTATCATTGGCAAGTCTATGTTCCCGTCAATGAAGTAAATGCTCAGGGCGACAACGATATTTAGTGCCACAATGCCCACTGCAAGCATGTTCAGCGTCATTCCTCCTTTCTTGAAAGAGGAGAAGAAAGACGGTCCTACTTGTAAACCTATACAGAATACAAATAGAATCAAACCGAATTCGCGGATGAAATGTAAAATGTGTGTTTCACCTGTAAATCCAAAGTGTCCCATTAGAATACCGGTGAAGAGCACAAATGTAACTCCCAACGATACCCCGAAAATTTTAATCTTGCCCAGCAGCACCCCCACAGATATAACGAATGCATACAGGCAGACGATATGTGCGACGGATGAAGGGTCCCAAAGAAGACTTTCTAACCAGTTCATAATACCTTATTATAATGTTGCTTTTTTAAATTTTGCGCAAAATTACTTAATAAAGAGGAGCAAACAAAGGGTTTGCCTTTCTTTTTGTAATACCAACTTTGCAAAAGGCGGGTGTACATCAAGAATATGCTTTGAATAAAGATGAACATAGTGCTATTCATAGGTGCAATTTTCCCTAAAAAGCCTTTTTGTTTTAAGTATTTCCTTATATTTGCATGTCTCTTGATGACAAAATGAATACTATTCATCTATTTTAATTTTAAATAAACTATGGCAGACAGTAAAGAAAAACTCTTCTCGGACTTTTCTCCGGTTTCTACGGAACAGTGGATGGAGAAAGTTACCGCAGACTTAAAAGGTGCGGACTTTGAGAAAAAGCTCGTTTGGAGGACGAATGAAGGATTCAAAGTGAAACCTTTCTATCGCATGGAAGACCTTGAAGGTTTGAAGACTACAAACGCGCTTCCCGGTGAGTTCCCCTATCTTAGAGGTACAAAGAAAAATAATAATGAATGGTTCGTTCGCCAGGAAATAAAAGTGGAATGTCCTAAAGAAGCTAATGCCAAAGCATTGGATATCTTGAACAAGGGCATTGATTCGCTTTCTTTCCATGTGAAAGCCAAAGAACTGAGTGCGGAGTATATTGAGACTTTGCTGAAAGACATCTGTGCGGAATGTGTGGAACTGAACTTCTCCACTTGTCAGGGACACGTGGTGGAATTGGCGGAGCTTCTTGTGGCTTACTTCCAAAAGAAAGATTATGATCTCACGAAGTTGCAAGGCTCTATCAACTACGATTATTTCAATAAGATGCTGGCTAAGGGTAAGGAGAAAGGCGATATGGTAGCTACTTCCAAGGCTTTGATCGAAGCCACTTCTGCTCTTCCGAAATATCGTGTGCTGAATGTAAATGCACTGACACTGAACAATGCGGGTGCATATATCTATCAGGAGCTGGGCTATGCGTTGGCTTGGGGTAATGAATATATGAACCAACTGACCGATGCCGGACTGCCGGCAGCTTTGGTAGCCAAGAAGATTAAGTTTAACTTTGGCATCAGCTCCAACTACTTCCTTGAAATTGCCAAGTTCCGGGCAGCGCGTATGTTATGGGCCAATATCGTGGCTTCCTATAATCCGGAATGTCTGCGCGACTGCGAAAACAAGGGCGAACACAACGAATGTCGCTGTGCCGCCAAGATGAGAATACATGCAGAAACTTCTACTTTCAACCTCACCTTGTTCGATGCACACGTAAACTTGTTGCGTACGCAAACTGAGGCTATGAGCGCTGCCCTTGCGGGGGTGGATTCCATGACGGTTGTTCCGTTTGACAAGACGTATGCTGTTCCTGATGAATTCTCCGAACGTTTGGCACGTAATCAACAGCTGCTGTTGAAAGAGGAGTCTCACTTCGACAAAGTGATCGACCCGGCTGCCGGTTCTTACTATATTGAAAATCTGACTGTGGCTATTGCCAAGCAAGCATGGGAATTGTTCCTTGCAGTAGAAGAAGACGGCGGTTTCTATGCATCCGTAAAAGCCGGTAAGGTGCAAGCTGCTGTGAACGAAAGTAATGCGGCCCGTCATTCTGCTGTTGCCAAGCGTAAGGAGGTGTTGCTGGGTACTAATCAGTTCCCCAACTTCAATGAAAAGGCGGGTGACAAGAAACCGTTGGAAGCTACTTGCTGCTGCGGTGGACACAGCACTTGCGAAAAGGATGTTCCTTCATTGAACTTCGATCGTGCAGCCAGTGAGTTTGAAGCGTTGCGTCTGGAAACGGAAGCATCCGGAAAGCGTCCTAAGGCGTTTATGCTGACTATCGGTAATCTGGCAATGCGTCAGGCACGTGCTCAATACTCTTGCAACTTCCTGGCCTGTGCCGGATATGAAGTTGTTGACAACCTCGGTTTCACCACCGTAGAGGAAGGTGTGGAAGCTGCAATGGCGGCTAAAGCCGATATTGTAGTTCTCTGTTCAAGCGATGATGAGTATGCGGAATATGCCGTTCCGGCTTTCAAAGCTTTGAATGGTCGCGCCATGTTTATCGTAGCCGGTGCTCCTGCTTGTATGGACGAGCTGAAAGCAGCTGGTATCGAGAACTTTATCCATGTACGTGTCAACGTTCTGGAAACATTAAAGGAATTCAACGCTAAACTTTTGAAGTAAGATGAGAAAAGATTTTAAAAACTTAGATATATATGCCGCTTTCCAGCCTGCCAATGGCGCTGAGTGGCAAAAGGCTAACGGCATCAAAGCCGACTGGAAAACTCCGGAACACATTGAAGTGAAGCCTGTTTACACCAAAGAAGACCTCGAAGGTATGGAACACCTTAACTATGCGGCAGGTATTCCGCCTTATCTGCGTGGTCCGTATTCGGTAATGTACACTCTGCGTCCCTGGACCATCCGCCAGTATGCCGGATTCTCCACAGCCGAAGAATCTAATGCTTTCTATCGCCGTAACCTGGCTTCCGGACAGAAAGGTTTGTCCGTTGCATTCGACTTGGCTACCCATCGCGGTTACGACCCCGACCATGAACGTGTGGTAGGCGACGTTGGTAAAGCCGGTGTGTCTATTTGTTCATTGGAAAACATGAAAGTGCTTTTCGACGGTATTCCTTTGAATAAGATGTCAGTGTCTATGACAATGAACGGTGCGGTGCTTCCGATTATGGCATTCTATATCAATGCCGGGCTGGAACAAGGCGCTAAGTTGGAAGAAATGGCGGGTACTATCCAGAATGATATTCTGAAAGAATTCATGGTGCGTAACACTTATATCTATCCGCCTGCATTCTCTATGAAGATCATTTCCGATATTTTTGAATATACATCTCAGAAGATGCCTAAGTTCAATTCTATCTCTATCTCCGGTTATCACATGCAGGAGGCAGGTGCTACGGCGGATATCGAGTTGGCTTATACGTTGGCCGACGGTCTGGAATATCTTCGTGCAGGTGTTGCTGCCGGTATCGACATCGATGCGTTCGCACCGCGCCTGTCGTTCTTCTGGGCTATCGGAACCAATCACTTTATGGAAATAGCCAAGATGCGTGCCGCACGTATGTTATGGGCCAAGATTGTGAAACAGTTCAATCCGAAGAACCCGAAATCACTGGCATTGCGTACACACTCCCAGACTTCCGGTTGGTCACTGACCGAGCAAGACCCGTTCAACAATGTCGGTCGTACCTGCATCGAGGCTATGGCTGCCGCTTTAGGGCATACTCAGTCCTTGCATACCAATGCTTTGGATGAGGCTATTGCACTGCCCACCGATTTCTCTGCACGTATCGCGCGTAACACACAGATTTATATTCAGGAAGAAACTTACATCTGCAAGAACGTTGACCCATGGGGCGGTTCCTACTATGTGGAGTCACTGACCAATGAACTTGCGCATAAGGCTTGGGAGCTGATCCAAGAAGTGGAAAAGCTGGGCGGTATGGCGAAAGCTATCGAAACCGGTATTCCGAAGATGCGTATCGAAGAAGCTGCCGCACGTACGCAGGCTCGTATCGACAGTGGTTCACAAACCATCGTAGGTGTGAACAAGTATCGTTTGGAGAAAGAAGCTCCTATTGATATTCTTGAGATTGATAATACGGCTGTTCGCCAGGAGCAGATTCAGAACCTGAAGATCTTGAAGGAAGGGCGCGATGAGGCTGCTGTTCAGAAAGCGCTCGATGCTATCACCAAATGTGTGGAAACCAAAGAGGGGAATTTGCTTGAACTGGCAGTGGAAGCAGCACGTGTTCGTGCCACATTGGGCGAAATCTCGTATGCTTGCGAAAAAGTTGTAGGACGTTATAAAGCAGTAATTAGAACTATTTCAGGCGTGTATTCATCAGAAAGTAAAAATGACAGCGACTTCCACAGAGCTTGTGAGTTGGCTGAGAAGTTTGCAAAGAAAGAGGGACGTCAGCCTCGTATCATGGTAGCTAAAATGGGACAGGACGGTCACGATCGTGGCGCCAAGGTGGTAGCAACCGGCTATGCGGACTGCGGTTTCGACGTGGATATGGGACCGTTGTTCCAAACTCCTGCCGAAGCGGCTCGTGAAGCAGTGGAAAATGACGTTCATGTAGTGGGTGTTTCTTCATTGGCTGCCGGACACAAGACATTGGTTCCGCAGATTATTGAAGAACTCAAGAAGTTAGGTCGTGAGGACATTGTGGTCATTGCAGGCGGCGTAATCCCTGCACAGGACTATGACTTCCTTTATAAAGCCGGCGTAGCTGCTATCTTCGGTCCGGGCACTCCGGTGGCGAAGGCTGCTTGCCAGATCCTTGAAATCTTGCTGGATGAGGAATAATCCGCTAAGATAAATGTTAAAAAGGGACGGAATGTGTTTGCATATCCGTCCTTTTTTCTTAATCTGTGTTATAGAACATACTTTTTTTCTTGGATAGTTTGCAAATATCCCAAGAGTCCGTATCTTTGCAATGTGTTTTTCATAGTATTAGATTTAAGGTTAACAAAGGTTGGAGTACAGCGGTACTCCTTTTTTTTGCCCTTATGTCATGTAAAGGCTGGATCATAGCCTTTTTATAGTCAATTTGCTTTCACCGGTAGTCTGTTGTGACAATATTGTAAAACAAATGCGTGTGAGCTTCTCCTTGTTCCATGAATGTATTAATTTGGGATCGGTTAGCTTGATAGTCTTTATTTCAGGAGACAGAATCTTTTTATTATATTCCAGTCTGAATTTACCCGCTTCGTCTGTCAGTATGATGTTCTTGTGGTTGTCGATTTCTACTTCACAGCAAGTCATCAGGTTTAATACATTCGGTTTTAGACATGCCGACAACTCCCATTTGTCGGTGATTGTGAAATCTTTTTTCCTGTGCAGCGTATAGCCGCGTATCCAGCTTTTCACGTTTGCTTCCTGCGAATAAGCGCCAGCGATATCCACTTGGTAGGATATTGTTTGGGCAGTGGCTTTGTATTGCTGGTTACGGGCTGCAAATTCTTTTCCGTCTTTCTGCGCTGTCCCGTTGATAAGGGGCAGGTTGTGATACTCGGACTGCATGGTCCATATCGTATAGCGTTCCGGACCGAAAGTCTGCCGCGTATATGTCCCCACACCCGCATCAATGAGTATCGGCCGGGCATCGTAGTAAAGGATGCACGAGCCTACGTCGTTGTGGTTATGGCTTTCTTTATTGTGTCCGCCTTTTGCTGCAAAGAAGAAGCCGTCGCTTGTTCCTTCGGCATCGCGTGCCACGCAGATTTGTGTATCTTTGAACCAGTAAGCGCCTGTCAGCGGTTCGCCTTGCTGTTGGCCGATGATGTCCTTATACATAAAGAGCTCATCCAAGGCGGAGGCGAAGTAGCCGTTTACTCCATTCTTGAAACTTTGGTTTTGCTGTGCCATGAACGAGGCGAATTCCATCATTGCAGGATCTCCTATCAGTTTGCCGTACTGATAGAGGATGCCCGGACTTGGGTTCACTTTGGGCGCGGAGTCGGCAAAGTTTACAAAATAATTGCCACCGATATGCACCCGGTAGATGTACTGTGCCATATTACGCAGGAGAGGAGAATCGAAGATATTTACCTTGTTCCCCGTTACTTTAGCCAGCAGATCCAGAAACTTCAAGGCGTAGCCGGACGCTCCGCTCCAATAGGTAGGCCCTTCATCACAGGCGCCGTCTTCGTGGTACATGCTAAAAAAGAAGTCTGTGGATTTCATAAGTTTCCATACGCCCCGGCGGATGCGCTCCGTATCCGTTTCTACCAGCATCAGGGCCTGTAATACATTGTAGTTGATCCATGGGTTCCAGTTGTTTACTTGCTGGCCGCCAAAGCCCATCCACCAGTAATCATCTCTTGCGAAATAGGGGGTTATCAGGTTCTTAGTGACCTCCTCTACAATGCGTTGGTTGATTAGCGGGCTTACTTTATCGAATTCGTCTTTCAGAAAATAATAGGTCCATGCTATTTGTGCACCGATGTCGGCAACCACTAATTCAATGGTAGGTTCGTTTCTGTCGGGCAGTCCTGAACGGTCTTTCTGAAAACCGAGATGTGCCGAATGTATCCAAGAGGTTTCGCACAAGAACCATGTGCCGTCTATGATGGCATCCATGAACCTACTTTTGCCCTCTACTAATTCGGCAAGTGTCAGTGCCTGTAAAGCCCGGTGGTTGGCGCGTCCCGTACGTATCTCTCCGGTGCGCTTGAAAGCCAGATAGTCCGAAGCAAGATCGGGTTTCCAGATGTGTGTCAAGGCTTTCTCTCCGTTACGGATGATAATCTCTTTCATTTCGGGCGCTACCCGTTCTTCCCAGGCTTTCCGGTCGGCATAGCCGGGGTAGTCCACCCAGCTTTGTCCGTAGCGGATGGCTGTTCCTAAATCTTCATAGGAGATACATTGTTCAAGCAAGTGCCTTTCAGTTGTGCCGGCGGAGTAGCAGAAAGGTGCGACAAGCAGGAAGGCGGTGAGTAATAAGACTTTTAGTTTGGGCATTGGTGGTGTGTATTAGAGGTTCTTAATCCGGAAGTCAGTGAATAGCACATGGTTCTGTAACAGTCTCAATCCGAAATGTCCGTCGCCTTCGTTGCGTTTGATAGAGAGGCGGAATAGTTCTTCTCCATTGATGCGGTAGGTTGTGATTCCTTTCTGCACACGGATTTGGATGTGATACCATTGGTTGGGGAACAGCAGGTGAGCGGGATCTGTATATTCCTTGATTACAGGCCTTACTATTGAATCGTTCAAAGAAGGGCCTCCGCCGTAGTATTGACGGAAACGGGTGGTGGAGTTATGGTTTCCTCCATATCCCACGTAAAACAGCTTTAAGGACTTGTAGTGTTGGAAGATGCCTTTTCTCCATGCTGCCTGTGCATGCAGGTTCTCAGGATGTTCCGGGTCGTTGGCGCCCCAGAAACAGTTCAGGTCGCTTAAGCGGTCGTACTTCCCGCCCTGCATCAGCATCTTTATGCGGTAACTGATTTCATAGTCGCCTGTCAGACGTTTGTTATACCATAGCGTAAGGCCTTTGGGAGCCGTTATGTCCAGTGTGTCACCGGATACCATTATTTGCATTTCGCCGGAATGGTCCTCGATGGCCCAGTTTTTCAAGATGACTTGGGCCTGCATGATGAAGGGGAAAAGTAGGAATAAGCTTCCTGCAAGAATTCTGTAAATGAGTTGTCGGTTCATGGAAATAGTTGTTAAACAGTTTTTCTTTTAAAGGCAAAAGTAGCCAATCGGCATGAATAAGAGAAATTGAGAAAAGAAAAAGGCTGAACTTTTGCAAATCCAGCCTTTCCCCAACCTTGTTAATCCAAATAAAACCCTTTTTTACCTTAAAATCAAATGTCTGTTTTGTTTATAAGTTATTACTGATGTCTGTCCATGTATCTTTTCATTGCTTCCAGATAGTAGTAGTCAGCATAATTCAGCGGTACATCTATCTCGGAACCATGCGGCAGTGAGCCTGTGGAGTGCATCAGCACATAACCCTGGTTGCTGCCTTTGGCAGACAGATAACCGGGACCGGAAAGACTTTTCAATATAGTCTCGGCATAGTCGGCATATTTCTTGCCGTCGGGCACGAACGTGCTGAGTTCTAAGAATGCGGATGCCGTAATGGCTGCGGCCGATGCGTCGCGTGGCGTTTTTTCGCCTGCCGGAGCGTCATAATCCCAGTAGGGGATAAGGTCGTCGGTCTTTACGCGTTCCATGATCATGTCTGCAATGTGAATGGCTTCTTGCAAGAAAGCCACGTCCTGGGTTTCACGATAGCAAGAGGTATAGCCGTACACTCCCCATGCCTGTCCGCGCGACCATGCCGACTCGGCATTTTTGCCTTGATGCGTCTGTTTGACTTCTACACTTCCGTCATTGTTGTAGCTCACCACATGATAGGAGGTGTAGTCGGGACGGAAATGGTTTTTCATGGTGGTCTGCGCATGCTTTACGGCTATGTCTTTGTATTTGTTGTCTCCTGTCAGCTTGGAAACGTTGAACAGCAGGTCCAGATTCATCATATTGTCAATGATGACCGGGAAGTTCCATTCGCCGAAATCCCATGAACGGATGCAGCCTATTTCCGGATTGAAACGGGAACATAAATTATCCGCGGTTTCTATAAGTACCGCTTTTATGGTGTCGTTGGGGGCAAGGCGAAGCGCGTTGCCGTAGCTGCAATTCATCATGAATCCTATATCGTGCGTGCCTTTCAGCTCACGTATGGGGTTCAGCAGGTTGGTGTACTCGATGGCGCGGTTCTTCAACTCCTCATCGCCGGTCATTTCGTAAGCATACCAAAGGCTGCCGGGAAAGAAACCGCTGGTCCAGTCGTAAATGCTGCAAAGATATCTTTGGCCCAGTTGCAAAGCCGGTGGATTGGGATGCAGAGAGTCTATATATGATTTGTCTTCACGTTGCAGTTGCGTGTCAAGGAAATTCACGTCGTAACCGGAATATATGGAGCGTGGCAGCTTGCCGGTTCCGGAAAGTTCTTCAGCGGTCAGTTTCAATTGGTAGGAAGCGGCGTCGAGCGCGTTGCTCATCCATGCCTCTTGGGGGGCCGGGGTGTTTTTACAACCGGTCAGGCCGATGAGCAGGGCGGTTGCAAATAACAAGGAGTTTCTTTTCATATTTATTGAATATTAGTGATTATTGTTCGTATGCAAAAATATGGATATTCGGTAAATATCTTGTATAAGGTTGTTGAAAGGAACTTCGGAAGGGTCCAAAGACGTCTCACTTTTGTCGCATACAGTTTTAATTTTGTGTTTTATCGGACAGAAGTATCATGGCAACCCGAAAAAGTTCCCTCCTTTGCCTTCAACCGGGCCTATCGGAGATGCTTCGGCAGCTTGGGACGTGATGGTCACCGTTTCGCCTTTTCGTATATCCAATGCGTACACACCTTTGCCTTGGGGAACCAGCATGGCATTGCCGATTTTGACAACAGGATTTTCCATATCCGTCTGTAAGATGCAGGGCTCTCCCGCGAGGCTTTTAATCCGTATGTCTGTTGTTTTCCCTCCTTTGCGGATGGCGGAAACGAGGAAAGCGCCTTCTGCCCGCAGGTCTTGGAACCGGACGTCCTGCCATTGGGAGGGGACGGCGGGGAATACGCGTATTTTCTTTCCCCAGCTCTGCAACAGCATCTCGTGGACACACTGTGCGCCTGATAGGGGCGTTTCGATAACGGGACCGCTTTCCATATACATTGTGTTGGGACGCAGGGTGAGGGCAAACAGGCCGTTTAATTTTTCCAATGCCTTGTTTCCTTCACCGAAAGCGGCGTACAATAAGGATGCACCCGTATAGGAAAATCCGAGGATATTGTCGGGCAGGCTGTGCCAGTGTTCCACCGACTTCTCCAGCAATTCTTTGCTGCCTTCCTGCTCCGCGTTCAGGAGATGGAGCGGATAGAACATCAGCAGGTGTGAGAAGTGGCGGTGCGAACGGTTGTAGGGGACATCTTTTCCTATCATCATGCCATCCTCGTTTTGGGGATAGTCGGTCAGTTTGTCGGCGATGTGCTGCCATGTGGGGCGTAGTTCGTCGTTGATGGACAGAATGCGGCAAGCCTCAAGCAGAGTCAGGCATCCCCAGCGGAGCAGTGCAAGGTCGTAGTTGCAGTCTTTGGCGTTTCCGTATTCCGGAGAGTAGGTCTCTTTCAGGTGCAGTATGCCTTGCCCGTCTTCTTCGAGGAAAGGAAGATAGAAGTTGATGGCACGTCTTAGAGTGGGGTAGACCGTATTTCGCAGGATGCTCTCGTCCATGCTGTAACGGTATTGTAACCAGAGGTTGTGGCATAACCATGGGAGGTTGCCCACTTGGGCGAACGGTTTGCTGCCGGGCACGCGCACATCTACTCCCACCAAGTTGAAGTCGGTGGCTACGGGCAGTGCGGCGGCATCTTTCCGGTAGGCTTCTGGCACATTGTTTATTAAGTTTTCAAAGTTGTTGTTTATCGCATCCACCACCGGCATGCCCAGTTCCAGCCGGTTGGAGGCATAGACGGGCCAGTAACTTAGTTGCACGTTCAGGTTCCACCAGGTGTTGGGCCATGGCGTCAGCACTTGCCAGGGGCCGCTGTTGTCCAGCAGTCCGCCGCCGACGCGTGTTGCGGATGCCAGCTTGTACATTTGCGCCCAATAGAAGTTTTCTATCTTTTTGTCGGGCAGGCTTATGAAGCTTTGGGGGTAATAATTGTGCCACCAGTCCCGGTGTGCTTGCCGGAGGAGGGATATATCCGCCGTTTGCAGGTTTGCCAATGCGGTCTCCGCCTTTTTCAGGGCGTCGGTCTCAGGAAAGGAGTGTGCGTTGCTGATGACAAGGACGCTTTTATTGCCTTTCCTTATTTCTTTCCAGACGGTGGCGGTACCTCCACCTGCCAGCAACGGTTGCCAGCAGTAGTTCAGCCCGTTGCGTTCGTACAGTTGTGATGCGGGGTTGGATATATAGTCTTTCTTGAAGTGGTTCTTGCTTTTTTTCAGTATGGCGTTCAGCTGTCTGGGCGAATCGGTGCTTTCCGGATAGAACCGCCAGGTAAAACCTCTCTCGCCTTCCGTCGCTTCCGTTTCGACAATGATGTAGGGGCTTTCGGAGGTGACGCAGGCTCTTAGCTTTATTTCCCCCGATGTGGTGCGGATGCATCCCCGGGTTTCGGCATCCCATAGGTCGAGCCGCATGGTTCCGGAAGTGATTTCACCTACGGGGTGGAGGAGGAAGTAGCCTATGAGCAGGCGGCTTCTTCCATAGATGCCTTTGTCGTCTTCGCGGTGATCGTGCACCATACTGTTGTTTACGTCCACCCGTATTGCGTTCTTTTCTGGTTCTTTGCAGATGTAGGTCCCCATACTTCCGTTTCCCATAAAGGGGGCTTCGTACCATGTCTGAGGCAGACGGTTCCATATCATGTCCTGTCCGGACATAAACGTTTTCCAATCGATCTGGCAATAGCAACAAACAGCTGTACACCATATCACAATAGAGAATAATAGGGCTCTTTTCATGCATTAATTAAGTTTTGTAATTTGTTGTATGTTTCTTTATAGTCTATATTTATCTCTTCTGACAAAGGTAATCAAACTATTTATAAAGACGGGATTGATACTGTTGAAAGGATTTGTATCATTAACTTTGTGTTGTTTTAAGAGGGTGTGTCAAAACCCTGACAATCATATCATTAGCTTCGCTCAAAATATCTTTTATTTCTTATAGTCTGTCATGCAGAACGTAGTGAAGCATCTCTTCTCCTACTCACACAGAGAGTAGATTCTTCGCTTCGCTCTGAATGACAGAGTAAAATGATAGTTAATGTTAGTTTTGACACGCCATCTTAATGAGTGTCATTATTTCCGTCTATGATATCATAATTGTTCTTGTTCATAGGCTTGATTGGATAACGTGGCAGTATACAGTCAAATGTCAATTCAATTACTGATGCGATATTATCAGGAGCTTTTGAAGGCACATTGATATAAATTCCATCATGTGTATTTTCAAAATTCAGAATCTGCCCATTGTGTAGCAAGCGTGCGGAAGAAGCAGTTTGATACAAACGAAACAGTAATTCCCCGTCTTCAGGCCATTCGATAACATGAAGATAAACGTGAGTCTTATTTGCAATGACTTTTTGTGTACAATACCCGAAATCGGGCTTCTTTACCTTGCAACGTTCTGTTCCGTAAATAGAGTTTCCGTATTTTTTCATCCATTTTCCTATTGTATCCAGGCGTTGAATGTTCCCTTCCGGAATGGAACCATCAGGAGCGGGACCTATATTCAACAGGAAGTTACCTCCTTTGGATACAATATCAATTAGATTGGTTATTAAAGTCTGAGGAGATTTCCATACAACTCCCCTGCATTGGTATCCCCAACTGTTGTTCAACGTCATGCAAGTTTCCCAATCCGTACCGTCCAATTGTTTTTCTGTCGGTATTGCCTGTTCCGGAGTTTTATAATCTCCCGTAATGTCTTCTTCATTTCTCACCAGTCTGTCATTGGTTATGATATGAGGATACTTCTTTATCACCTCATTTATTTTTCTTGCGAGAGTGGGTGGACCACTAGGAGTGTCCCACCAAATAACAGCGACATCACCGTAATTCTTGAGTAACTCTTTTATTTGGGGGATAGCTACACTATCTGTATATTCTTCCATTGTACGTGCTTGTTGTACCGGGTCCCAACTGCCGTTATGAGCTGCAGTGTAAGCATCAATCTTTTCCGCATCAGGGTTTGGCCAGCCTTGTTCCATAGGTCTTCTGTGTGTAGCCCCCCCGGGATTATTCCAGTCTTGCGCCTGCGAGTAATAAAAACCTAATTTCATTTTATGTTTCCGGCAGGCTTTTGCCAATCCGTCCAATACATCTTTACCATAGGGAGTGAAATCTACTATGTTATAATTGCTTGCATTACTTTTAAACATAGCAAATCCGTCATGGTGTTTTGCAGTTATGATTATGTATTTCATTCCCGCATTTTTTGCTAATAGTACCCATTCTTCCGGATTGTATTTGATGGGATTGAAGGTTTTGGTCATTTCCTGATATTCTTTTACGGGAATTTTGCAACGGTTCATCATCCATGCCGGTCCACCTACTCGTGACAAATATCCATGATAGTCACCTCCCCACACAGCGTAAGGCCCCCAGTGTATGAACATACCGAAGCGTGCTTCACGCCACCATGCCATCTTTTTGTCTTGTTCACTTTGTTGTGCAAATGAATTAAAACTAAAAAGAAGGAATAAAAAAATAATTTTCAATTTACTTTTCATATCATATTATCTAGTGATTAGAACTGTTTTACCATTTCCCCATTGTCTGTACTCTTTGGTCACTCATTTCTTGGGTTTCCCATTTTCCATTGACACTGTCGAACAGGACAGAAGCGCCTTTTTCTTTACATGAATAAGTCTTTCCATATATGCCGGGTGAACCGACTGCCGGAGTGACGACCAAATATCGGTCGTCACTGTCACAACGCTTCTCATAACTTATTAACTTTCACATTTATAGTAGGTTGACTATAAAAGTGTGAGTGATGAGAAAAAACTCATTATTGCATAGTGACTTTAAAGGCATAAGCATATTCTCCTACCGGGGCAGCCGGTGTAGTGATATACAATCCGCTTTCATCCTGTGTCCATTTAACTTTCTCTCCGGATGCAAGGAACGAAATGGATTGGATGTTTTTTAGCTCTTGATTGTTCAGCTTTTGTACTTTGAGGGTTTCACCGTTTCCCGGCCAGTCCAAAGTGAAGATGTATATTACATTCTTTTTGGTGGTGAAACGTATGTCCTTTGCAGTGAATTTGTACAGGTAGTCCGCATACTGCTTCTTGCCGCTTGCGACATTCATATTGAATGTGCCTTCGCCATATACTTTGAAGGGACGGGTATCGTAAATAGCTTCACCGTTTAATTTCAACCAGTTGCCTATTTTCACCAGTTCATCCCGAAATGTTTCGGGCAGGCTGCCGTCAGCGCGGAGACCTACATTGAGCATCATATTGCCGTTTTTGCTGACAATATCCACAAGGTTGTCCACAATCTGTCCTGCCGTCATGCGCAGTTGGTCTTTTGTCTTTCCCTGTATGACAGAACCCATACCGGCATCTCCACCCTCTTTATTGATGTTCAGCGAGTTTCCCATGTAGAACCAGCCGGGATTGACGGTGGTATCCACTAAAAACGGATTTTTCTGCAAATCGTCTTCGCCGGAACATTCTCGGTCGAGCGTATATCCTTTCCTTATTCTTTTGATGGTGAGTACGCCATTCTGCACTCCTTTGCGTGAGAGATTCTTATTGTAGAAATGCGCTGCCAGTTGCTGACCGTAGATGCCGTTGGGCAACGGACCGTCAAAATAGAGTAGTTCGGGTTCGTATTTATCTATCAGCTCTTTGGTTCTGAGATACCATGACTGGGCGAATTCGGGTTCCAGCCGCATGATGCGATCGGAGGTGCGTTTGCCGTATAGACCTTCGTAGGCTGGGTTCGTGTAGTCATAAGGTATGCCGGCATAGGGGCCTTCGGGATCGGCATTGGTGCCTTGATAGAACATATGCTCATGGCAGTAGTTGCTAAGGTGAGAGGAGATGGCAAAATGGACTCCTACTTTTTTGCATGCTTTCTGCCATGCGCCCACGATGTCTAGTTTAGGACCCATGTTTACGGAGTTCCAGGGTTGGTGGCTTGAGTCGTACAAGTCGAAATTATCATGGTGAACGGCCATAACCCCGATAAACTTTGCGCCTATTTCCTTATAGAAGGCAGCCAATGAGTCGGCATTGAACTTATCGGCTTTCCACATCGGTATGAAGTCTTTATAACCGAATTTGGACGGGTGTCCGTAGGTTTTCAGATGATGCTGGTACACTTTAGGCGCATGCGCCCTGTAACCTAATATCGGATGTTTGCGCAGGCAGGAATCCGGTTCCTGATACCAGTACATCCACCTGCCGTAATGACCGTCGTGCCCCGGGACGGAGTTGACCCCCCAATGCATGTAGATGCCGAATTTGGCATTACGAAACCATTCGGGGCATTGGTAATGTGCCGCTATGGATTCATCGGTAGGTTCGATTGGGCCTGATGCGATGTCAAAGTTGAAAGTTGCCGCGCTTGGATTTATCAGGGCATCCTGGCCGAAGTCCTCCTGCTGGGCTTGTACGGTAAGAGTGGTACATGAGAAGATGAATAGTAGTGCTTTGATGTTCATGATAGATATTTTGCTTTACAAGTAGAACAGTACTGAAAGAGGATAGGTTATTATACTATCTTTATTTGATTGCATAATAAGATATCCTCTTTTAGGTTGGATTATTTAGAATTATTTATACCGGGCAGTATCCCACCATACGCGAACTGACAATCCGTCTCCCTGGCCGCCGTTCAGGGTTGGATCTGTTGCGTACTCTTTGTTATTGCTCAATTCATTGTCCACGTAACGCAGTTTTTTGATAAACTCACCGTTTTTCGGATTAATTGTGGGCTCAAGGCTTTGCTTCACCGGGTTCAGCTTCGGATAACCGGTGCGGCGGAACTCTGCCCACGCTTCTTCCGAATTGGGATAGATTCCTATCCATTTTTGGGTGATGATTTTTTCCAGTTTGGCTTCGAAGCTGTCAGCATTGTTCCAGGCTACATTGCCTTCACTTATGTACTTGTCATCATTACTTTTGGAGTAGGAATCCTTAGGAGCGTTGGCTCTCATTTCCTCGAATGAGGCGCGAATACCGTTTTCATAGTTCGTTTTGGCATCGCCTGCTCCTTGCCAGCCGCGCAAAGCAGCTTCGGCTTTCAGGAAGCACACTTCCGAGTAATTCATCAGTCCCAGCGGAGTGAAGTCTGCGTCGGTTTTGGGCTTTGAGATGTTATCGCCTTTTTCGGCAGAGTTCCAGTCATATCCCCACATATATCCCCAAATACAGGAGTTGTGGTTGTTATCATATTCGGGCAGTGAAAGTTCGGTAACGGGCAGCCCGTTAGGAACTCCTTTCCACTCTTCAGCGCCGTCTTTCCCTTGTACCCATGCTTGGCTTTTTGACAAGATTAAAGTGAGGCGCGGGTCAGGTACTGCACCATAGCCTTGTAATATATCTACCATTGTTTTGCTGGCTCTGGCTTCATCTACCACCAAGCTGCGGAGCAATGGGTTTGCCCAAACATTGGGTTGGGGAGGCGTTACTCCTGCGTTATCGGCATTGGATGCCAAAAGCACTTCTTTCAAGGCAAGTTCTCCTTCTGCTTTTGCCTTTTCCGGATCGATAAAAGAAAGACGTATAGCAGCACGCAGGCGCAATGAATTAGCAAGCTTTATCCACTTGTCTACGTCACCTTGATAGATCAAATCTTCGGTGGAATATTTCAATTGATTGCTCTTTTGCTGTTTTAGTTCGTCAACCGCTTCAGTCAGTTCCTTGAACACGTCGTAATAGATGTCTTTCTGGCTGTCGTATGGAATCAGTGTTTCACCTCTTCCTGCTTTGAAATAAGGAATATCGCCGAATGTGTCGGTCATACGTATGGTGCTGATAGCTAAATTTATGCGCATAATCTGATACATGTCGTCGTATTCCGGATGATTTTCCAGAGTAGGTTCTATTTCCCGGATTCTCTTTACCATTTGTCGATAGTAGGGAGTCCATAGTCCACGTTCTGCCCATGAGGTGTTGTAAACATAGTTGCCTGATGTAAAAGAAGAACTTGTATTGGACATATATTGGCAATACAGGAATGAATAGAGCAAGGCTGCTCTTTGATAGTCTCCGTATACTATGTGGAAACCATGATATTGCATATTGGGCAATGATAAATCGGGAGATATTTCATTAACGGCCAATGGATCCCTGTTCATATCTTCGAATCCATTTGTACAACTGCTGATGACGGCTGCAGAAAATAGTGCGATTAGAATTTTATGTAATTTCATAATGATGTCTTTTTTAGAATTTTACATTAAGCGAGAAACCGATAGTTCTTGTTGACGGAAGAGCTGCAAGCTCAAATGCTTGGAATACATCTTGGCTGTTTTGCGCAAACTCAGCATTTACGGGAGCAGCTTTATAGATGTTGAACAGGTCGCGTCCTACAACAGATACTTTTACATTGGTTATCGGAGTGTTCCTGAACCAGACTTGTGGCAGGGTATAGCCGATAGAAAGTTCACGCAGTTTCACGTAAGTGGCATCGTGCAGGAATTCCTCTCCTACCGGATAAGTACCGGCTATGGTGGCGTAATATTCCTGAGCGGTTATTTGTTTGGTGTTTTCTTGTCCGGTTGATTCTACGATACCGTTTACCACCATACCGTCGCGTCCGTTCAGTGTCCGTTTGGAATTTCCTGCTCCGGTGGCGTAGGCATCGGTCATGGAAAGAAATTGTCCACCATATCTGACATCAATCAAGGCATTAAGCACAATGTTTTTCCAACTGAGTGTGGTTCCGAAAGAACCTGTCCATTCGGGCATCATATTGCCGATGACCTTTTCTGATTTTGTGTCGATAAGAGGGAGACCGTCATCGCTTACCAGAATCCGTCCTTCTTTGTTTCTCTTATAGGCAGTGGATACAATGTCACCGAATTTGCCGCCTTCGTCAATGACTACTTTCCCTACTCGTACATTGGTAGTGAGTGGAAATACATAGCGTTTGTTCTTCTCATCCAGTTCTACATTGCGCGTGGTATTCTTACCCCAGTTCAGAGTTACGTCCCAACGCCAATCTTTAGTCTGGATGGGAGTACCGGTAATCATTAATTCAACACCCTTGCTTTCCATCTTTCCGGCATTGATTTTTTTGCTGGCATATCCAGAAGAACCGGGAACTGTCATGGATAGAATCTGATCGGTAGTAATGGATTTATAGTAGGTGAAATCAATACCTAAACGGTTGCTGAACATGCGGTAGTCCACACCTAGCTCCCATGATACGGTCTTTTCGGGTTTGAGGTCGGCAAGCGGGTAGGTGTTGGAGCTGCTGCCTACCGTATGGTTGCCTAAGGCATCCAACGTATACACATTGTACAGTGAATAAGGGGATGTATCGTTACCTACCTGTGCGATAGAACCGCGTACTTTCAGGAAATATTCTTTAGGTAATTCGAATATATCTGATAAGATTCCGCTTAAACTGGCAGAGGGGTAGAAATAAGACCAATTCGAAGAGGGTAAGGTAGATGACCAGTCGTTTCGCGCCGTAACATCAAGGAAGGCATATCCTTTGTACCCCAATGTAGCATTACCCAAGACTGAATTGATACGTTTTGAGGAGAAATCTTGTGTTGCTAACTTGCTTTCACCATTGCTCAATGCTACAAAGTTAGGGATAATGGCTTTGCCGCTTTCACCCGCCAGGGATTTGAACTTATTATAGTTTGTGGCGACACCGATATTGGCTGTTACGGAAAAATCCTTGAATCGCTTGTCGAAGTTCAGCATCAGGTCTGCATTGAACTCTTCTCTGGTGGTATTTGTGATTGTCATCAAGTCTTTAGGACTTTCGGCCTTTGAATGATAAGGCATGTAAGTTTCAACATTGTCTGACATCCGGTCCATGCCCACTCTTCCGGTTATTTTCAGGTAATCGGTGATGTTGCCCACTACGGTGATCTGCCCTTGGAAACGGTCTCTGTTCAATTCGTTCCCATTGCCTTTTTCTATGAATCCGTAAGGATTTCTATACTCGGTATCTTCGCCATGCCAGTTTACGACATAACCGTCAATGCCTACGGGATTCTGCAAATCTTGTAAACGGATGCTTCTCGGAATCCGGATAAGGTGTGACCATGTACTGGTATAGAATGTCTCGGGACGGTTCTTTACTTTCTCACGAAAATAGGCTACTTTACCGCCGATAGTTAAATACTTGTTTTTGATTTCCACATTCAGGTTATAATTCTGCTTGTTCATAGATTCATTGGGCAGAATACCTTGGTTACGCGTGTCGGTGAAAGAAAAACGGGCGTTCATCTTATCATTTCCACCGGTAGCGCTGACGGAGTTTGTATAGTTCAGGGCTGTACGGAAGAAATCATCGATTATATTTTTCTGGGGTAGCATGGCGTACTCTTTATAAGACTCATCCCCGTAGAATTCATTACGCCAATTGGGAATGATTTGTCCGGTCATTTTAGGTCCCCATGAACCGGTAGCTTCAAGCGCATATTGTCCATTGGTTCCTTGTCCGTATACATCTTGAAATTCATAAGAGTCATAGGCTTTGGTCATAGACACATAACCGTTGTATTCCAATTGCAGTTTTCCTTCCTTGCCCTTTTTCGTTGTAATAACGATTGCACCGCTTTGTGCTCTCGAACCGTATAGGGCTGCCGCGTTAGCTCCTTTCAAAACTGAAATACTTTCAATATCGTCAGGATTGATATCAGCAGCTCCCGAAGAATATGAAAACTGTGTATTGCTGTTCGAACTATCCAATACGGGAAGTCCGTCGACTACCCAAAGTGGAGAGTTATTACCGCTTAAAGAGTTAAGACCGCGGAGAACCACGCGGGTAGGGCCGCCTACACCGCTACCGGATTGTGAAATCTGAACACCTGCCACTTTACCCTGCAATAGGTTGGACACGCTGCTGGAACGGTTCTCAGAGAACACATCCGTTTTTACTTCTTGCATGGCATAGCCCAATGCTTTCTTTTCTCTCTTAATACCCAGTGCAGTTACTACTACTTCATCCAGCATTTCTGTGTCCTCTTTCAGATTGATGGTGAAAGAACTTTTTCCTTTTATCGATATCTCTTGTGTGACGTATCCTACGAAGGAAATGACTAGTGTTCCATCTTCCGGCGCATCAAAACTGAACTTTCCGTCCATATCGGTAATGGCGCCTATGGAAGTTCCTTTTATAGATACATTTGCACCGATGACCGGACCGAAATTGTCATTTACCACACCTGAGATTCTTTTGTTCTGTAAGATGCTTTCAACGGATTCCGTTCCTTTCATTAAAACAGGCTCATTTGCTGTTGCATAACTGTGGAAACAGCAAGCACCGGTCAATAACGAAAGCATTAGCATTCGTTTCATGTGTGTTTTCTTGTTCTTCATAATACTTTGGATTAATTAATAAATTACTTTTATTATATTATACAATAAGTATACTATTTTATCTTGCCGGTAGCTTGCGCAGGCCTGTCTTTCATCTCCTGCACTTCCCATTTACCGTCAAAGCTGTCATATAGGATAGAGGAATTTTTGTCCTTACTTTCGTACACTTGGCCGTTTATGACCGGTTTCTCTTTTCCGTAACTGAATGTGGCTTGCGTTTTACTGTTCCGGATGTATAGGTTTGCCGGGCGCTTGGTGTTCAGTTCCGCTTCAATCTTCCAGTCGCCGCATTGAAAACTGTTGCTGTCGGCATGCTTGATGTCTACAATCCGGTTCCCGTCCGCTTCCACTTGGATGATGGTAAGGATGCGGTTGGTCTTGCTGGGCGCATAGCTGGCTGTCAGCGACCAAGGGGAGGTAAAATCTTCACCGCGCACGCCTGCCTTCGTATTCGGTTCGGCGGCAAACTTGTCTGTTTGGCTGATGGTGCACTTCTGCTCACTGAACAGGCGGGCAACAGAGGTGTATCTGCTCTTTTTGTTGCGGGTTGTCAGAGTGGATGTCGCTTCGTCTATTTGGAATTTCACCGGGCTGTGCAGCATCCAGTCCCAGCGGACAGCCTTGCCGGCTTCCAGCTCATCGTAGATCACTACGATATTGGGATGCAGCAGGAATATGTGACGGCGGTATTTCTTTAGCGGAGTCTCTCCAAAACCGTTTTCACGCGACTGTTCGAGGTTGTGGTTGGCAAAGTTCTTCTGCCACATGGGGTATTCGCTGATGCCGCAATAGGCATTGGACGCGTCACCCAGAGCGTAGGAAATGTGCTCACCGTTGAACATACGGACGATGTCTCCGTAGGCGCGTGTGGTGAACGGCTGACCGATGCCGTCTACCAGCAAGGTGTTGTGGGCGCGTGTATTGCGGTAGGACAACAGATTGTGCGGATCGGAAAAGTTCATATAATGACCTACTGCATGATAGATGGCTTTGCCGCCGTAGTGCAGGTTGAAGGCGTTTTGATTGGAATGTGTGTGGCTGCCGGAACCGAACGCGCCGGAACGGAAGCTGAGGCTGATATTATGCTTATAGTTTTTCAGGTCGTTGTTGGCTATCATTTCGCCAGTGTCTTTGAACCATACGGCTTTGGGGGCATCCGATGGTAACTCGGCTTTCGGGGGGCGTTGCTTGCCGCATGCCATGCGGTAGAGGCGTGTTTCGGATTCCGTCTTATAACGGTTGTTGATGGACGAATACCATGCGGCATAAGGGTCTCCGGTGGTACGTGCCATGAAGTCGGCAAAGGCGCTTCGGATACGCAGGGGTTTGCCGTTGTTCTTCTCATGCCCGTCACCGAAACCGGCGCTCAATGACCGGGGTTGCCAGCTATACAATAGGGCAAGACCGGCGTTCTTATACCAGGGGTGTTGCATGAAGTCCGTTTTCGTCAGGTAGCTGAATAAAGAGGGAACGTAAGCCAGAGTGACGGCATTGGCGCTGAAATAGCTTGTTCCGTTGTGCCATGAGCCGTCGCGGTTGAAACCGGATGCCGGAGCACGCGCCGTCCATAGCTCGTAGCTATATTCCAGATATTCTTTGGCAAGCGGGTATTTGTCGTACATCACCAGTGCCGCTTGCATGAAGTGACGGAAAGCGAATTGCCAGAAATGATTGTCGAAGATATGGGTTTCTTCTTTCTCTATCATGTGTTTTTTATAATAGAGTGACAATACGTCCATAATGATGCCTTCCATTTGCTTGCGCTCTTGCGGAGTGAAGCGGTCGTAACAATTTTCGTAGGTGCACGCCAGAGTGTAAATCAGTTCTCCGGCATTGAAGTCATTGTTGATGACTTTCTTGTCGGGTTCCACTGCCAGCAGGCAACGTACGTTCTGCACCATCTTATCGGCGTACACGTCCAGTTGCAGCATTTGGTAAGCGGTATTCAGGTTGTCACATTCGGCAGCCATACGGGTGATCTGCCTGTATGGCTTGGTATCGTTGGTGTAATTGGAGCCGAGTGCATTACGCGAATCGTTGATCATATTCTCGAATTCCGGATTGGAGCGCACTTTCTTGCGCGCCTTTTCTAGATTGCCATTCAGGAAGCAATAGATGCGGGGGTATGTCTGAGGAATGTTGTTCAGGAAAACATTTGCTTCGGGAGTGACGAATTGAGGTATGTCATCGGTTACAGTGAAGCTGTAAGTTTTGCTCCAAGGGAGTTCTTTGCCTTCTTTGCTCACCGAACGTACGCGCCAGTACCATGTGCCGCTTTCCAGCACCTTGTGCGGGTTGAACATGCACCAGGGTTTGGGCTGTGACAGGAGGGTACTTGCGTCCGAAAAGTCTTTGCTTCGCGACAGGTTGAATTGCAGGTAGTCCGATTGCTTGGTGCTTTGGGGCACTAACAACGGGGCAGGGTTTATATATAAGGTATGTCCTTGCTGTGGATACGGAGTCTCGCGTACATTCTCGTGTATGCAAATTATGTTTCCGGCCTGTGCGGCAATCAGTGTCAGGCAGAATGTCAAGAGAATAAAAAGCTGTTTTTTCATGTTATATTGTTCTTGAAATAATTCTAAGTCAACGATAGCAAAGGTATGGGGTTGGCATGAAAACAGCTTGCAGTAATGTCAAATGAATTATTATCAGGATGTAAAGTACTTACACTCCTGTATAAAGTACTTTCAAATTTGTGTAATTCATAAAAAGGTGAGACAAATGGCAATTCAGTCTCACCTTTTTGTGAATTAGTATTTTAATAACTTTCGAATGACTATTTTCCGTACTCTGACGGCAGGCAACCGAAGTATTTTTTAAAGCTGGTGGCGAAGTAGGATGGGGTGTTGAAACCCACCATTCCACTGATTTCCGAAACTGTGTATTTCCCTTCTTTCAGCAGCTTGCATGCCTGGTTGAAACGCATCTTGCGAATGAAGTCATTGGCAGATTCTCCCGTCAGTGCTTTCATCTTGATGTGCAGGTTAGAACGGCTCATGCACATTTCGCGGGCGAATATCTCGGTGGAAAACTCTACATTGTCCATGTGCTTCTCCACAATGGCTATTGCTTTCTTCAGCAGCTCTTCGTCCAACGGATTAAGCGCTACTTTTTCGGGCTCTACTTTCAAGGAATTGGAATAGTGTTCGATAGCCCGGTAGCGGGTGCGGAACAGGTTCTTGATCTTGGTAGCGATCATTATCATTGAGAAAGGTTTGGGAATATAGTCGTCCGCACCTACTTGCAGTCCTTCCAATTGTTCTTTCAGGTCGGTTTTGGCAGACAATATGATGACAGGTATATGGCAGGTGCGCAGGTTCTGTTTTATCTGTTTGCATAGTTGCAGACCGTCCATAACGGGCATCATGACATCCGTCAGTATGAGGCCCACCTCTTGCTCCTTCACAATGGACAACGCTTCCTCTCCGTTTTCTGCTTTCAGTATATGGTAGGTTTTGCCCAACTCCTCACATAGGTATTGGCGGATGTCCGGATTGTCTTCCACAATCAGGATGCTTTCTTTGTTTTGTCTGTCTTTAGCTGCCGTCTCGTCCGGGGTTGTTTCGCCTTCCGAAATCTCTTCGTCTTCCGTATCGATGACATACATGTCCCGGTTGTTGGTGGTGTAGACTCTCTGTTCCTCGATGGATTCGGACTCAACCTGTTTCTCTTCCGGAAGGTATGCCGACTCCTCGGTGGGCAGATAGATGGAGAAAGTGCTCCCTACACCTTCTTCGCTCTCCAGCTCGATACGCCCATGATGCAGCTCCACGAGGCGTTGCACCAGTGATAGCCCGATGCCGCTGCCCAAGTGCTCGTTGTCTGCTTGATAGAAGCGTTCGAAGATTTTGCCTTGCTTGTCAACGGGGATGCCGCTTCCCGTATCCTTTACCTGAAGGAGCAACTCGTGATTCTCTTCCTTCAAGGTCACTGTGATGTTCTTGCCTTCACCTGTGTATTTGAAGGCATTGGAAAGCAGATTGTTTACAATCAGTTCCATATAATCCGGATCACAGAATATCTCACGTCCTTCTGCATTGGAACTGAGGTTATAGGCTATCCGTTTGCGTTGAGCCAGACGTTCATAGAACAGGAAATTCTTTTCGACCACATTGTGTATCAGATTGAGCCTTACTTTCAAATTGAACACACCTAATTCGGCACGCCGGTAGTCCATTAGTTGGTTCACCAGATGCAATAGTCGGTTGGTATTCTTCTGTACATGTTCCAGTTGCCTGTGCAGCCACCGGTCGCTTACTTTGTCCAGCATTTCCTGTACCGGGGCGAGAATCAGGGTGAGCGGGGTGCGTAATTCATGGGAGATGTTGATAAAGAAACGCAGTTTCATTTCGCTCACTTCTTTCTGTCGCTCTTTGTCCACGCGTTCCATTTGCAGTTTCGCTTCCATGCTTTTGCGCAACCAGAAATAACGGAATATAAAAATGGTGATGGAGATAAAAGCGATGACGAACAGCAGGATAGCCCACCACGTTTTGTACCAGACAGGAAGCACCACGATTTCCAGTTCTGTGGGCGTTTCATTCCATTTCCCGTCGCTGTTGGCGGCTTTTACAAGGAAATGATAGGTGCCCGCCGGCAGGTTGGAGTAGGACACTGTGCGCAGGCTGTTGGAGTAGTACCATTCTTTGTCGAAGCCTTGCAACATATAGGCGAATGTGTTGTGATTGCCTGATATGTAGTTGGATACGACGAAATCCAGTGAAAACATGGACTGTTTGCTCGACAGTGTGATGCTTTTTGTCCCGCTGATATCTGTCTTCAATATGCCGGTGTCGTCATTGGGAAAGACCCTTCGGTTGAACAGGTGCAGTTGGGTGATAACAACCAGTGGAGTGTATGGATTGTCCACTATCTGTTCCGGATGGAACAGAGTGATGCCGTTGATGCCGCCGAAATACATTTGTCCGTCTGCTGTCCGGCAATGGGCGTTGTTGGTGAACTGGTTGCTTTGAAGCCCGTCGCTGTCTGCATAATTGCGGAATTTTTCCGTATTCGGTTGGAAACAACTCAGCCCTTGATTGGTGCTTAACCATAAATTGCCGGATGAGTCTTCCAGAATTCCATGTACGACATTATTAGGCAATCCATGTGCTGTGGTATATTGTCTGGTTTCTTTTTTACTTTCGTCAAAGCGGTAGATTCCGTTTCGTGTTCCAATCCAGAAGATCCCGTTACGAGCTTCATGTATACAGTTTATGGACTTATAGTTAAGAGGTGAGCTTTCCGGTATTATCATCGTGTTTAGCAAACCGTTGTCTTTTTCCGTATATACCGACAGTCCTTTTTCTCCGCCAATCCAAAGGCGTCTTTTGCTGTCTCGAAGAAAATAAGTGAACTGATCCTCTGCCAATGGCTGTCCGTCTATTTGTGAGTTTATGGATTGGAATGTTTTGTTCCGGGGATTAAAACGGACAAGCATGGACATGCCGGTCATCCATAACTCTCCGTTTGCGGCAGGTTCTATGTCATATATGTTTTTTACTTCTTCATTATGGAATATTTCTATTTGTCCGGATTTACGGTGTAGAATACCGAGTCCGCCCGTATGTGTGCCTATATAGACCAAATCATTGGCTTCATCTATATATATGTCTTTTATGTCATTTGACATGAGGCCTTCTTCTCTCATGTAATGCGTAAATTGCTGTGTATGGGGGTTGTAATGATTCAAACCGCCGTTATTTGTTCCTATCCAGATTCCTTTTTGAGCATCTTCTTTGATACATCCTATTGTATTGCAGTTCAACGAGTTCTTCTTTGCTGTAAATTGTATGTTATGGAAACGGTTTTTAAGTGGATGATAATAATTCAGCCCTCCATAATAGGTTCCTAACCACATGCCGCCATGGGCATCCATGAAAATGTCGCGAATGGATGTTTGCGATAAACTTCCGCTGATTTCTATGTTGCTGGTATGGTTATTAAATGAATCATGCTTTTCATCATATATACTTAGTGAATTGAGGGTACCTATCCATAACCTGTTTTGCGGATCAAGTGTGAGTGAGCGTATATAATTGGAACTTATGCTGTTTGGGTTCTTCGGATTATTGACATAATTGGTGATTTCCTGAGTCTGTAAATTAACTTTGTATAATCCATGTCCCTCTGTCCCTATCCATAGAAGAATAGGCGATTGCTGTAAAATGGAGAGAATTTGTTTGCCTTTTAGTTTATCGGGCATGATGCTTTTTAAAGTCTTGTCGGAGATAGAGTAGGAAAACACGCCTTTATAGCTCCCGATATAAATATGATTGTCCTGCTTTGCAATAGCAGTCGGTAGGATATTCAGTAGTGAAGGGTGCAGAGGATTGTCTGAAAAACAGTGTGTTTCAGTATCGAATGTCAGCAGGTTTTCATTTTGGTTTGTGTAGAGAAGCAACTGCTTTTCATTTATTTCGATGATGCCGTTGATGGCGAGCGTCTTTTTATTTTTGGAATATCTGAAATTCTGAAATCTGTCTTGTTCGGTATCGTAAAGCGATAATCCTTCCTCTGTGCCGGCCCATATTCTTCCTTGGGTGTCTGTAATGCATGCTCTGACGATCACGCTGCCGATGCTATGCGGGTCCGACTCATTATGCCGGTAGATAGTAAAATCGTAACCGTCATATTTGTTCAGTCCGTCATAAGTGGCAAACCACATATTGCCTTGTTTGTCTTGGGTAATATCGAATACTGTGTTTTGCGACAGCCCCTCGTTGACTCCGATATGAATAAAGTTAATTGACTCTATGGCCCGCACACGAAGCGGGTATATAAATATCCAAAGTAAAATGGATAAGAAGACAGATTTTGTCATGGTTTGTTGATTTATATCATTAATCATCCATTGGCCCTCATTTGTTCTTGATATATTCCGAGGGTAAACAACCGAAATACTTCTTGAAACTGGTGGCAAAGTAAGACGGGGTACTGAATCCTACCATTACACTGATTTCCGCTACTGTGTATCTTCCCTCTTTCAAAAGTTTGCATGCTCTGTTAAAACGTATCTTGCGGATGAAGTCATTGGTTGACTCACCTGTCAGAGCTTTCATTTTCAGGTGCAGGCTGGAACGGCTCATACACATTTCACGTGCAAACTCCTCGGTAGAGAACTCCACATCGTCAAGGTGCTGTTCCATAATTTCCATAGCCTTTTTCAACACTTCTTCATCCAGAGGACTGAGGGTCAGTTTCTCCGGTTCTATCTCCAGCGAATTTGAATAGTATTGGATAGCTCGATAGCGTGTGCGGAACAGGTTTCTTATTTTCGTTGTCACCAGTGTCAGGGAGAAAGGTTTGGGAATATAATCGTCCGCACCCATATGCAACCCTTCTAATTGTTCTTCTAAATCGGCTTTGGCCGATAAGATTATGACTGGAATATGACAAGTGTTTAGGTTCTGTTTGATTTGCTTGCATAGCTGCAGGCCGTCCATTACGGGCATCATGACATCCGTCAATATAAGATTTATTTCCTGCTCTTTCATTATTTCCAATGCGTCTTTGCCATTTTTCGCTTCCAGAACATTGTACAATTTGCCCAGTTCTTCACAGAGGTACTGGCGGATGTCCGAATTGTCTTCTACAATCAGGATGCTTTCTTTCTGCCGAGGTTTTGTTGGTTTTTCCGGTTCTTCTTCCGTTTCTTCTTCGGAGGCTTCTTCGGCGTCTGCAACATACATTTCCTGTGGATTGACAGAGTAGCTTTGTTCTATTTCTGCTATGGTGCTTTCCTGCTGAAATTCTTCCGGACGATAAAACTTCTTGTCAATAGGCAGGAAAATGGAAAAGGTGCTTCCAACGCCTTCTGCACTGTCCAGTTCGATATGTCCATGATGAAGTTCCACCAGGCGTTGCACTAACGAAAGTCCGATACCGCTGCCGGTATGACTGCTTTTGACTTGATAGAACCGTTCGAATATCTTTTTCTGTTCTTCCAAGGGTATTCCGTTGCCGGTATCTTTGACTTGTAAAAGAAGGTTGTTTCCGGTATCTTTCAATGATACAGTGATACTCTGCCCTTCTTCTGTGTGCTTAAAAGCATTGGATAACAAATTATTCACAATCAGCTCCAGATAATTGGGATCACAGAGTATTTCTTTATCTTCCACTTCCGAGCAGAAGTCATATTGTATTCCCTTTCGTTGTGCCAACGCTTCATAGAACCGAAAGTTCTTTTCAATAATCCGGTGTACTTGGGACGGTTTTACTTTCAGACCGAAGACTCCCAGTTCGGCTTTCCTGTAATCCAACAGTTGATTAACTAGATGCAACAACCGGGTAGCATTTTGTTTCATCAGTTCCAGTTGCTTGTGTTGCCACCGGTCATTCACTTTGTTGAGCATTTCATGGAGCGGAGCCAGTATCAAGGTGAGTGGGGTGCGCAGTTCGTGGGAGATGTTGATGAAGAAACGTAGCTTCATTTCGTTTACTTCTTTTTGTCGTTCCTTGTCTATCTGTGCCATTTGTATCTCAGCTTTCATGCTTTTCCGAATCCAAAAATAGCGGAAGACGAAAACTGTGGCGGCTATGAAAGCTGCTGCAAACAAGAGGGATGCCCACCAGGTTTTGTACCAGGCAGGCAGAATGATAATCTCCAGTTCGGTGGGTGTTTCATTCCATTTGCCGTCATTGTTGGCTGCTTTTACGAGAAAACGGTAAGTGCCTTGCGGCAGGTTTGAATACGAGACCACGCGTTGCGAGTTTGTATAATACCATTCCTTGTCGTATCCGTCAAGTTTGTAGGCAAAGGTATTATGAGTGCCTGAGGCGTAATTGGATACCACAAACTCCAACGAGAACATGGATTGTTGGGCGGTGAATGTAATGCTACGTGTTTCATTGATGTTTCTCTCCAGTATTCCTGTTTCATCATCCGGAAAAACGATCTTGTTGAAAAGCCGTAACTGAGTGATGACAACCGGTGGTATATATGGATTATCTACCACTTCTTCCGGGCGGAATGTCGTAATGCCGTTAATTCCGCCGAAATACATTTGTCCGTCAGCGGTTCGTTGGCAGGCAGCCGTAAACTGATTGCTTTGTAGCCCGTCATTGTTAGTGAAGTTACGGAACTTTCCGGTAGAGGGGTGCAGACAACTGATACCTTTGTCGGTACTAATCCAAAGTTTTCCATAAGAATCCTCCAATATCCCATGTACTACATTATTGGGCAGTCCATGCGCTGTTGTGTATAGAGTGACTTCCTGGCTTTTTTCATTCAGGCGGCAGATGCCGCTTCGAGTACCTATCCAGAATGTTCCATCGTGTGCTTCATACAGACAATTGATGAATTTACGGCTGATGGAGTCTAATGCAGGTATCGGGTAGTTGTGTAATTTTCCGTTTTGCTCGGTATAGGCAAACAGTCCTTTTTCGCTGATGAGCCATAAGCGATGTTTGCTGTCGCGAAAAAAGTTCGAAACGCGTTCCCGGAGAAACGGCCGCCCGTCTGATTGGGTGGTTATGCTGGAAAAAGATAACTGCGAGGGGTTGAACCTGAGAATGGAACTCATGCCGCTCATCCAGAAATCTCCTGTTTCTGTCGGCTCGATGGCATAGATATTTTTTTCCCTGCTGTTTCGGTTGTAGGTCTCTATCTGTCCCGACCGGCGATGAAGAATGCTGAGACCTCCGGTATGTGTACCGATGTAAACCTGTTTGTTCGCTTCATCTATGTAGATGGCTTTCACATCATTCGATCCAAGCCCTTCCTTTTGGGTGTAGTGGGTGAATTTCCCGGTTTTGGGGTTATAGTAATTTACTCCGCCTCCATTAGTTCCTATCCAAAGGCCTTTCTGTGCATCTTCCCGGATGCAATTGATGATGTTGCTGTTCAGCGAATTGGGTTTGGCGGTGAATTGCAGATTCCGGAAGCGGTTTTTCAGCGGATGATAATAATTGATTCCTCCGAAATAAGTGCCCAGCCACATTCCACCCTGTGTGTCCATGAAGATGTTACGTACGGACATTTGCGAAAGACTTCCGTTTTCCAGCGGGTCGCTGGTGTAAATGTTGAAGTTGTCTTCTTGCTCGTTGTAAATATTCAGGGAGTTGATGGTGCCTATCCACAGCCGGTGCTGGGAGTCGAGTGCAAGTGAACGTACATAATCGGAGCTGATGCAATTAGCCGTTTTGGACGTATGACTGTAATTTTTGATTGTCCCTGTTTGCGGATTGTATAGAAAAAGTCCGCCTCCTTCGGTGCCTATCCAAATCCGGGTGGGTGATTGCTGCAGAATGGCTGTGATATTTTTATCTTTCAGATTGTCACTTAATACGAAGCTGCTCAGTGTGTTTGCTGCGAGGGAATAAGTATAAACTTTGTTGTTGCTGCCGATATAGATGTAATCTCCTTGCCGGGCCACAACCGTAGGCGAAAGGGATTCTAAGGAAGATTCCGGCATTTTACAGGAGAACTGCGAGGTTTCGGTGTTGAACAGTAACAGTTTTTTTTTGTTGGAAAACAGCAGTAATTCGTGATCGTTGAACTCCACGATGCCATTGATGGGTACTTGCTCCCCTCTGTCTTCAGAAGAGAAGTTTTCAAATCGGTCTTTGTCGGCATTGTAGAATGAAAGTCCGCTATCGGTTCCTATCCATATCTTGCCCAGCCTGTCGGCGGTACAGCTGCGGATTATATCGTTGCTAATGCTGTGTGGGTTGTGTTCATCGTGTTGATAAACGGTAAAGTCGTAGCCGTTGTATTTATTCAGCCCGTTATAGGTGGCGAACCACATGTTTCCCTGTTTATCCTGTGTGATGCCGAATATGGTACTTTGCGAAAGCCCTTCATTCAGACCGATGTGGACGAACTTGATCGGTTCTACGTTTTGTGAACGAAGGGGCGCGAACAATATGCAGCACCCGATGAAAAATAATATATATTTTGTCATGTCCGATGAAGAATAAGGTTATTGGGCAAAGATATGGAATTATTTTTCAATATGATAGCTTTGCGGCATATTTGTTCGTGCCCGTTACCTACGGATTTAACGGCTTGAGGCGCGGGTTGAAAGCGGCCGATGGTCTGCCTGTTCCATGACGAGGTATTCTCCATTTATCTTATCATAGAGTATAGACGAACTACGGTCGGCAGGCACATAGGATTGTCCGCCCAGCACAAGGGAGGCGTTGCCATAGTGAAAGGACGACTTCTTCATGCTGTGCGTTACGTTCAGCATGGCAGGTGAAGAAGCATCCAGCCCGGCCTCTATCGTCCAGTAACCGCAGGTCAGGATATTTCCGTTACGTTGTATCTTGACGGGAGTATCGTTGTCGGGTTTTATCTGGATGACGGCAAGTATGCGTGTCTTTGCTTTTCCGTCGATGCAAGCCGTCAGGTGCCACTGGTTGGGATAGGTAGTATCGGATGCTCCGGGAGGCGGTACGGTGAAACGGTCGGTTTGCGACAGGGTTATCTGTTCGTTGCTGAACAGGCTGGTAGTGGCGGTGAAAGCTTTTTCCGTATTGCAAGTGGTTACCGTTTGCCGGTTGCTGTCGATGCTGAACTCGGTGGGGCTGTGTAGCAGCCAGTCCCACCGTACGGCTTCTTTGGCCTCCAGCTCATCGTAAATGACGACGATGTCGGGGTGCAGCATCAGTACGTGGCGGCGGTATAGAGTGAGCGGTGTGGAACCGAACCCGTTCTCTGGGGTTTGTGTGATGCCGGCTGCTTCGAAAGCTTCCACCCACATGGGATCTGTGCTGATGCCGGAGTATGCTTTGGAAGCGTCGCCCAAACAGTAGGAGAGGTTGTCACCTCCCATGGCGCGCATCACGTTGCCATAGCCTTGCATGGAGTAAGGCTGTCCGATGCCGTTGACCAGTATCGTGTTGTGGGCGCGGGTGTGGCGATAAGACATCAGGTTGTGGGCATCGGAGAAGCTGGTGTAGTAGCCACTGCTGCGATATATGTTTGCGCCGCGGTAGAGCAGGTTGAACGCATTTTGGTTGGAGACCGTATGGCTTCCCGAACCGAATGTGCTGGAACGGAAGGCCAGCGCCAAGTCGTTCCGGGGATTCGTCAGGTCACTGTGTATCGCTACTTCACCCGCATCTTTGTACCAGATGAGTTTCGGGCAGTCTGCCGGAAGTTCCGTTACATAGGAGAGCGTATTGCTTGCCATACGGTAGAGACGCATGTCGTTGTCGCGGACTAAAGTCTTTGCCGCTTGCCGGGCATACCAGCCTGCATATCCGTCTTCCGTTTCTCGTGCCAGAAAATCGGCGAAAGCCGCATATTGGTAGGTTGACGTGGTATATTTTTCACTATTATCACCGAAACCGATATTCCTGGATTCCGGCGGACAGGTGAAAGTGAGCGCCTGTCCGGCATTTCGATACCAGGGATGCAGCAGGAAGTCTTTGCGTGTGATGTGCGAGAGGAGCATCGGCATATAAAACAGTGTATACACATTGTTGTTAAAATAGCCTGTTCCGTTGGCCCACATTCCGTCCCGGTTGAAGCCGGAAGCCGGTGCGCGGGCTGTCCACAGTTCATAGTAATATTCCATTATGGGCAACACCTCATCTTGCAGGGCTTCGTTATCGTAAAGCAGGAAAGTGGTTTGAAAGAGTACACGCAGGTTTTGTTGCCAGAAATGATTATCGAAGATGCGGTTTTCCTGCGTACCCTGTTGTTGCGGATAATAAAAGCGCAGTACACGCATCAACAAGTTTTCTACACTTTGGCGTTCTTCGCTGCTCAGTCGTTTGTAGAGCAAATCGTAGGGCTTGAGGAAGCAGTAAGCGATGTTGGTGCTTCCGAAGTTGTCGGCAAACAGGACGGCATCGCTCACAGGGGTGTTGAGCAATAGTTGCAGCAGTTCGTGCAGGCGTTTGGCATAGGTCTCCTGCTGTGTCAGATAGTAGGCTTGATAAAGGCTTTGTACGTATCTTTTGATGACATTGATTTGGCTGTATGGGTTGCCGATGGCAGTCAGGTCTGCTTTGAGGGCATCGGCAGCGTTTTGGATCAGTCGCTGGTATTCGGAATGTGAGCTTGCTTCTTGTCGTGCTTCCTGAATTCGGTCGTCCAGAAAGCAGTAGAGGCGAGGGTAAGTGTGGGGTGCATATTGTCGGAATGTTTCGAACGGCGGGGTAACGAAAACGGGAGTCGTTTCTTTTACTTCGAATGGATGGATTTCGCTCCATGCTTCTTCGGCTCCGTCGGCGGAGATGTTGCGAAAACGCCAGTACCATGTGCCGTTTTCCAGCTTTTTATGGGGGTTGAACATACACCACGCTACGGCTTGTGAGGTGACGGTTTCGGGTGTGTCGAAGTTTTTGCTGCGTGAAAGGGAGAATTGCAGCTTGGCGCCGGTCTTCATGGTTTGTGGAACGATGAGGGGCGAGGGGTTCAGATAAAGTTCATTGTCTGCTTTGGGATAAGGTTTCTCTCGTATCTTGTCATGATAGGCATCAAGTGCTTCGGAGTTTTCGGTGTCGGTGGAAGCCGGTTGTTCGGGCATTGCATCGTCATGGCAGGCGCAGAACAACAGTAGGACAGCAAAGAGATAAGGCAATAACCGTAGGCAGGAACTTTGTTTCATAATGGTATATTCTATATAGTTGCTAATGCTTTGAAAATAACAGCTTGCGATTCTTAGGCGTTTTCATGTAAGGAAGCCGTCGTTTTTGTTAGAAGGCTTTTTCTCTTTTTTAATTTAGGGGAATGTTAATATTTAGCTTTGTCATTCAGAACGAAATGGAAGAATTACTTATTTTTATGAATAGTGAGAGAGGAGATTCTTCGCTACGCTCTGAATGACAAAACTTAATGAAGAAAGGCAAGGATGAAGGGGGCTTGCCTTTCTTGGAATTGATATAAGGCCGTTAATGGGAGTTAGAAAGTCAGGACGGCACGAACATAATATCCGCTATTTGCTTTTTGAGCTCTAGCAATCCCGTAATTATTTGTTTTATTAGCTTTGTCTGCTTCTTTGAGATTGATCCCTAAAGGAGCATAGTTAGAATCTTTGTTCTGGTATAGAGTACTACTTAGATATACTCCTGCATTAACAGCTGTACCGCTTGCTGCTGTTAATTTATCGGTAATAGTTGTCTCGGCTTGATATATTCTTTGAAGTTGGGCTATTGAGGGAAGATACCAACCGCTTGTTGTATTGCTGGTTATTTGGGGGGACCAATTGCTACATCCTGTATTAGCAGGGAACGTTTCTGTACTAGTTGTTGCAGTTGCGATAGCTTTTGAATTTTTATATCCTAATAATTCTTTGGCTATGGGATCCTCACCTGTACTTGTTAAGACTGCTACGCCTTCAATCGTATTTATTAAATTATTACTGGTGAGATTAGATGTCCCGCCATACCACTGAACGGATGAAATATCGTTCAATGCCACTACCCATCCTCTTACTTTGTCTTGCAGGTTGCTTCCTCCGTAATTATCTAAAACGTCATCCGCTGCCAAGTCAAAAATAACACCGGCTACGGTCTTTTCACCATTTAGCTCTGTGGACCAAGTGCCGTCAGTGTAGAAGTAATCTCCTACTTTCGGTGCATTTGGATCTTCAGGCTTACCGTTAACGGTTACATCCACAGTAATATCTTGTTCTTTAGAGAGGTTGGCTTCGCCATTAATTTCATTATTCGGTTTAATATTAAATCCTCCTTTGATAGTTCTTGTTACAGTTTCGGAAGGTTCGGAGCCCGGTTTGACAAAACTTATTTTGATATCATCATTGAACTTTGCTGTTTCGGGATCTTCAATGAACAAGAATGTTGAGAAATAAGCGTTTTCAGCTTTGGATACTCCGGTTGCTTTCACGAGCGTCTTGGAACCGGCAGCTTTACCTGTCAACATGTTGAACTCTCCCGGCATATTAAATTCTATATCCATTGTTGTGATTTGGTTTGCCCATTCATCGTTACTCTCAGGTTTCAGGTTCAGTTTGGCAAACGGACGCTTCAAAGCAATGCTCGGCGTTTGAGAGTCGGCAATGTAGGCCTTAGGAAGTACACCATAGAAGGCATCGGCAGCGGCATTGTTGAACAATTGGGCGTTGTTGGCTGCGTTGGTATTGTCGACCTTTACACTGATACCTTGCAGATTGGTTGTGTTGTAGTATTTATCGGCATATTTTTCATCGACTTTACTTGCATTTCCATTCACATAATCTGCCCAGAACAAGCAATTGTAATCTACGTCACTGCCTACTGTAAAAGTGAATGATATTTTGGTATCATCTGCACCTACCAGTTTTTCTATACGGGTAAGCTCTGAATTGTTTGCACTGTTCACAACGGAGAGGATACAACGCAGTTGGTTGTCACCAATTACATTGTCTACTCCTACGCTGCGTGTAGCCGGATTCGTAGGAACTTGTGCCATGACGGTTACTTCCTTGGGAGTTCCGTCCTGGGTGGCGATAATTTCTTCTTCACTGCAAGCTGCAAAACAGCTGATAAATGCAGCCATTGTGATGTTTAGTAAACTTCTTTTCATAATCTTAGAAATATTAAAGTGTTATATAATTATTATTGATTCTCATTGATTCTTATTCTACGGTCAGATCCTCATCTATCGTTCCGTCGTAGCCGGGATCTACCCCGATACCTCCGGACGGGTCGGCGGTAAGGAAATTGGAACGCTTCACGATGCGATCGCCTGTCTTGCATTGCAGGGTCAGGTAGGTGCGTGCCAGCAGTGCGTTTTTATCATTACTCAACTCTACGGCAATGGGCACTTCGCCATTTTCGGGTACGAAGATGTGGTCGAAAGCAATGCTCATCTCTTGCGTTCCTTCTTGGGGAACGGTAATCGTGCGTTTGTATGTGACGTACTGCAAACCATGTTTGCTGATGCCATCCAACGTGTGGAAGCCTGTGTCGTAGAAACCCAGATAGCGTACGGTCATGGTATATTTGCTGCCCACTTTCGCACCGTTTGTCATAAACGTCTCTATGTCGTTGGCTATGAGTTCATAACGTGCGGTGGGACGTTTCATTTCGGGATTCAATGCTACTTGGGCATTCCATTGGTTGCGATATTTACTTAAGTTCAGCTCCTGACAACTATAAAGCACATCTTTATACTCCGAGTTTCCAAGATAGGTTTCGGGAGAGATGACAGGGGCGAGCGTAGTGGTGTTGTAGAAAAGATCATTATCACTGTCTTCACTGACGTAGTCTGCCCATATCACCAGTTGATAGTCGCGTGCATGGAGTTTCAGATTGAGTTCCATATCCAGCTTTGCCGCTTCGGTCAGTTCTTTGTAGACAACCTGTCGTTTGGAAAGGATGCGGTTCAGATAAGCGTCCACAATAATGCGGTGGCGGTATCCGGTTTCGGCGTCGGCGCGGGAAGCAACCTCGTCATTGGCCGCCTCGTCTGTTTTCAGTTGCAGAGACAGGTTGATGTTGACGTTTACTGCCGTAGGGTCTATTCCTATTTCTCCGTTTTCGGTCATTTCGGGATGTTCGTAAAGGCTGCAGGCAGTCATTGTCAGGGACAACAGCAGGCAACAAATACTTTTGAAAAGCGGTGTGTATGAGTTCTTCTTCATAATCTTGCAGGTATTAGAAACGGTAAACCAAGGATGCGCCTACGCGGGTGATACCCCAATAGTTACGTTTACGGGTATCCAGCTTTGCGCCGTTCTCTATGTTGTAATATGTATTGTATTTCATGTTGGCATATCCCGCACCAAGCGTAAATTCGGCTCCCCAGTGTTCGGAAAAAGGCAACTTATAACCATAACTGATGCCGGCGCCCAACAAAGGATATTGCTCGCTTTGATAACGCGTATCTTCCCATTTCAGGTTGAACCAGGCGGCATGGGCGTGCAGACCGAAGAAGTGTCCTTCGCCTGCAGACTTCAACCACCAGCGCCCTTCGGGTTGGAAAGCGATGGTATGCAGTCCATGCTCACGCTCGATATCTCCGATGCTCCACATCACAGGGAAGTCAATGGAGATATGTTTGTGCAGTTTTATTTCTATTGCCAGATTTTGTATGCCTACTGCCAGAAAAGGCACGTTAGTCTTCAGGGCGATGTAGGACTTTGTGGGAGTTGCCGTTTTTTTCTCCTTGGGCGCTTTGTTAACCGTTTTATTCTTGGCAGCATTGCTTTTGCCGGTCTGTGCAGGAGCTTTGGCAGGTGTACTCTTTGTTTTCAGTTCGGCTTGCATATCTTCCCAAGATTTATATATCGTTTCTTTTGGGGAAGCGGAAGTCTGCATACGCGGCTTCTTGGGAGTTTGCGCTCCCACCAATAACGATACCATCAGGCAGAGTGTCAGGGTAAAGCCCCGTTGCATGAATCTATTCGATTTCATATGTTTTTCGGTATTATTAGATTTCCAGTTCGGGTAATTTGTCTCTTAAAGTTGTTTCGTAACCGTCTTCGCGTACTACGGTCACGTCACCGTCGTAGGTCACTGCCGCATCGTACTGGGGTCTTGGGAAACGTACATCGAACGAAGGTTTGCCCTCGGAAGATACGTTGGCCTTGATGATCCAGCTTCCCATCTTGATGCTGCCGTCTTTCAGACGTTGCGGTATGGAGAACGGTTTGTCGGGAGTGGTTTTGTTGATATGGGTATGAATAATAGTGACAAAACGATACACTTTGTGCTTGCCTGAAGTGGCGGTGAAATGCCAATGGTTCGGATACTTCTTGAAGTTTCCTTTGTCGTCGGCGCGCAGCCAATTGGTGGCAGGAGTGAAAAAATGGCTGGTAGTGTCTGTCTTCAATTCATCACTGCCCAGTAGGTAGGCGTCGGAAATGCCGTTCTTACTGGTAGCCTGAACGTGCACAAACTCGTTTACCATATTGACATTCATCGGATTGGTGACCGTATGTAGCAGATAGCTCCAAGTGACAGGTTCTTCGGCTTCCAGTTCGTCATAGATGAATGTGAATCCGGTTTTTCCCAGTTCTACGATGTGACGGCGGAAGGTTTTTAGCTTCACGTCGTCCCAACCGGCTTCGGGGCTGAACGATACTTCTTCCTTTTTGGCTCTTGCCAGCCAGCTTTTAGAAATAACCTTTCCGTAGGCATTGGATGCATCACCCAGTACGTAGCCTATCTTTTCGCCCACATAGTAGCGTGGAATCCAGCCGTAACCTTCGGTGCCGATGCGTTGTCCGATGCCGTTTACAAGAATGGTATTATGGGCGCGGGTGGCGCGATGACAATACATGCTGTGCTTGTCGATGAAGCTGATGTGGTGTCCGCTACTGTAAAATAGCGGTTGTCCCGACCAAAATGTATTGAACGCATTCTGGTTTGCCAGCGCATGGGAGGTGCTGCCGTAAGGACTGCTACGGAAACTGAACATGGCACTGCGGCCCACACGTTCAAGGTTGGTGGAGAATGAAGCAAGTCCGGTTTCGGGGAATACATATCCAAATGGCAGGTCTTTCAGTCCGGCGCCGGTAGGCAACGGTTTGTTGCATTGCAGGCGGAACCAACCAAGTCCGGCTTCTTTGCCAACATTGTCTTCTTCCAGTATATTGGCACGACTGGCTTGTATAATACGCACATAATCGGCAGCATACGTATTTCCCGTCATGCGTGCCAGTGCATCGGCGTATCCCACTCTGGAACCTCTTGGCCGCGTTACGTTCAGGTGTGCGCTACCGTTTCCGGCGGATTTGGAAAAAGGAGGCTGGTGATAAATGACGTATAAGGCATTACCCTGGTACCAAGGGTCGTTGAAGTAGTTGTAGCCGGTGATGCGACTATAAAAATAGGGAACTTCGACCAGGGTACGGACGTTTACGATGAAGTAGGAGTCACCGTTGTGCCATCCGCCGTCTTTGTTCAGACCGGGGAAGCGTGCCAGCCAGAGATTGTAGCAATAATCCACCCAAGTGTCGGCTTCGGGCAATTCACCGTAAACGGTAAAGGCAGCCATTGTGAAGATACGGAAGTTCATTTGCCATACATGGTTGTCGGCAATGAAGTTCTCCAAACGGTTGTTATACATCTTAAACAGGTTGTTTCCGTATTTTTTTATATGCTCCAGAAACAGTTGGCGAGTGGCGTCATCCAGTAAATCATACAGTGTGTCGTAAATGGTGGAGCAGAGGGACAGCATTGTGGCCTCGTTGAAATTGCCGACTATGTTTTTGTTTCCTCCCCATGTGATGATTTCTTTGACACGCTTCAAGGCTTCGTCGGCGTAGCGACGGTCTTTAGTCAATAGGTAGGCACGTGCCAGTACATCGATATTACCTTCTTCCGCATCAATAATACGACGGCTTTCGCGGGTCATCATTGCTTCTCGCTGGGCTGCATTAGTCAGCTTTTCCGCCAATTTGGTATTGATGTCATTGACAGATTTCATAGGTGTGGCAAGTGCTTTGTCTGCGCGAGTGATATAGGTCTTGCGGTCGGCACTTCCTTGGCTGCGTTTGATGAGATTGTCCCAGTCGCTTTTATCCATATAGACGCGCGGATGAACTTTCGGTAGTTTGGTCAGTACCGTTTTCAATGCCGGCGGACAGAACATTGCCGGGTTTTTGTTTACGGTAAATTGTTGGACAGGCGCCCATTTGGTTGCGCCATTTATTATGTAGCCGAATTGCCAATGCCATGTGCCCGGTGCCAAAGCTTGTTCCGGATTGAAAAAAGGCCAGCGGGTTTCGGCTTGCATGGTTCCTTTTTTGAAGGTTGCATCTTGCGACCAGCGTATTTTATAGCGAAGTTTAGTTTTATCTGCTTTTTTCAAGGCGGCCTGGGCGGCAAGTGCCTTTAGCTCGCTGTCTTGCGTCTTGAGGTCGGCAAGGAGCGGCCATTGGAACGATACATTCCGGTCGCTGATGACAGCTTTATTTTCCGGAATGGCTGCTTCCCTCATCTCATGCATCAGAGTGACGTCGGTCAGCCTGATAGTGGCCGGTGCTTGTGCCTTTACCATTGCTATGGTTAAGGTGAGTGATAGTGCTATTAGTAAGGTCTTTCTCATGATATGTTGTTTTATTGTTTTTCTCTCTTTGCAAAATTATAGTTTTTATGGTGACGGAGATTTTCTGTCTGTTTTTCCATTATTCGATATTGGTGATTTTCCTTTCAATTTCGTTTGAGTTTCTTGCAAATTTATTTAATAACTTTTGTAAAGGTCTATGTCCCATTAATATCCGGGGTTATTCACTCCTTCCAGTTTGCTGTTTATTTGCAATTCATCTTCGGGAATCGGGAAAAGTTCGTGCTTGCCTTTTTTGAAATTCCGATAGGCAGGGTAGGCGATATTGGTGGAAGTGTTGACTGCCGTATTTTCTCCAAACAGAGTTAATGCTTCTTTCAGTATGCCCCAACGTATAAGGTCGAATTTACGCTGTCCTTCGAAAGCCAGTTCGAAGCCGCGTTCCCAATAGAGGGCAGTACGGAATTTGCCGGTATCGTCGCTATCATCGATGAAATCGAGTTTTTTCATAAGCTCATTGGTCTTGAGCAGACTTTTATAGTTACGGGTTGTAATTTCTGTGGCTCCGGAACGCTTGCGCACACTGTTCAGTAGCTCCCATGCTTTGGGCGTATTGCCGGTTTCATTGTAGGCCTCGGCAGCCATCAGCACAACATCCGCGTAGCGCAACATACAGTAGTTGACATCTGTATAGTTAGGCTCCTTATAGCCGGCCGGCATCCATTCGCGTCTCCACTTGGCAGGGGTCCAGTTGCCTTTTTTCTTAGACAAGTCTGTCTTTTCGTGCACACCGGTTGTCTTATTCCATGTCCAGCTGTGCCTTCCAATAGCCACATCGCGGCGCACATCCTGTGCTTCATAGAGATCATACCATTCGGGTACGGCACGATAGGAGACTGCTGCACGACCCATAACTTTGTTGGCGTCTGCCGAATTGGCCGGTGCATCTACAATTATGCCGATATATGTTCCCCAATATCCTTTAGTGCCGGGGTAATAGAAAGAAACTTCAAACAAGCTCTCCCGGTTGTTCAGGACTCCGGCCGAGAAGCCTTTGAACAACTCCTCGTAACCTCCTTCGTAAAAACCATGATACTGTCCTTCTTCTGATTGGAAAGCTTCCCACTCTTTGATAACCGCATTAAAATATCGGGTACGTAATGCTTCATTCGGGCGGGTTGTCTTTCCGTCCAATTGCAGACTGTATCCTGCTCGTGTCAGCAGTACACGCATCAGCAATGCACGTGCGCTTCCTTGAGTGGCACGTTCGGGCGAAGAATTATCATTGGCCCATGCCAAATGTTCTTTGGCAAAATCCAGGTCTTTAATGATTTGTTCGTATATCTCTTCACGTTCTGTACGTGGTTTGTAAGAAGTTTCATAGTCGGTCGTGTAATCTATGCTGAAAGGAACATCTCCCCAATAGCGTACTAAGTCGAAAGCTGCTTGTGCACGTAAAAATTTCGCTTCGGCTGCGAAAGCCTGCAGAACTTTGCTGTCGCTGTATCCGTCCATATTTTCAATTCCCGTAATGGCATAGTTAGCGCGATTGATTTGCTGGTATTTCCCTACCCACACTGCGTCTACCCATGTGTTGGCAGGGCGGATGGTGTAATGGCAGATATCACGACGGGTATTGTCGCTGTTGGTCCCGCTGGCATAGTAGGTGTCATCGGAGCAGGGAAAAGCCATGCCGTCTTTGTCTCCGTAAATGCCGGGCAATATACTGTATACTCCCAATACGGCCATATCGGCCTGTTTGTCGGTAAGGAAGAAGTCTTTCCGTTCATATGAAGAGTTGGGAGACTCGCTTAAAATGTCTTCACAGGAGGTATTGATACACATTCCTGCCAATAAGAAACAGATAGTATATAGGGGATTATTTCTTTTCATGGTTGTATCTTGTTTAGAAAGTGATGTTAAGTCCGAATACATAAGAACGGTTGCGGGGGTAGGCGCCGTAATCCACACCCGGTGTTAGGTTATTCCCTTTAGTGGATACTTCCGGATCGAAGCCGCTATAAGGTGTCCATACGAAGAGATTGCTGCCTGTGAAATAGAGGCGCAGGCTCTGGATGTTGAAATTGCGTAATTTTTTGCGGTCAAAAGTGTATCCCAGGTTCACGTTGCTCAGACGCAGGTACGAGGCATCCTCCACTGCCCATGAATGGATGTATTTGTCGCCTGCTTCCATATCATATATGCATGCAACGGTTCTTCCGGCATTGATGGCCGCCATTTCTTCCGGATCGGTTATAAGTTGTCCCTCACTGTTGACGGTCATCCATCGGTTGCTGCTGTTGGCAATGTTCAGCACACTGTAATTGGTGGTAGCTGTTTTGGTGTTGGTCAGCTTGGTTGCATTCAGCACTTCACCGCCATAGCTGAAGGTGAAAAAGAAGTTGAAATCCCACCCTTTGTATTTGAACTGGTTGTTCAGACCGCCGTAGAAGTCGGGATTGGCATTGCCGATGACACTCATGTCCGAGTCATCAATGACTTTGTCTCCGTTCTGATCATCGAATTTCCACATACCGGGACGTATGTCGCTACGGTTGAATGTGCCGCTCATATAAGGAATTCCTTCTTTCAGGGTGTAGGTCTGGTCTTTGGCATTGTAGTCAAAGTCCTCAACCTGATATAATCCTAATGTCTTATAGCCATAGAATTGTCCTATCGGTTTGCCAACTTCGATTTTGTGTGTTTTCTGGTCGTAGCCGAAGCGGGCTTCTTCAAGGAAATACTGTTCTCCTGATAGAGCCTCAATCTTGTTACGGTTGTGCGAGACATTGAAATTTGTGGTCCACGTAAAGTTTTTCTTCTGTATGTTGACGGAAGTAATGCTGAGGTCGAAACCGATGTTGCTGGTTCTTCCGATGTTCCGCATCATGGTTTTGTGTCCGGAAGATGTCGGCACGCGTGAATTCAGCAGCAGGTTGGAACTTTTGTTGAGGTAGAATTCCGGAGAAACAATGATCCGTTGTTCCAGAAATCCCATATCTATGCCGACATTCAATGTCTTGTTCGATTCCCATTTAAGATCGGTACTCGGAATTCCGGATGTGGCATATCCCGGTGAGAGCGCTTCACCGATGGGGTAGCGGGTGGACGTTAGTAAATCAAGCGATGTATAGCTTGCTACTCGGTTGTTACCTGCCAAACCATAACCCACCCGGAATTTAAGGTCGGAGAACAGGTTTAATTTCTTGATAAACTCTTCTTCGCTTAGGCGCCATGCTGCGGAGACAGATGGGAAAAAGCCCCATTTGTTGTGCGCGGCGAATTTAGAAGAACCATCAGTACGTACTGTGGCAGTCAACAAGTATTTCTCCCGGAAATTATAGTTGGCACGTGCGAAGAATGAAAGCAGGCGGTCGTCGTCGTTGACACTGGAACGTATTTCACTCGGAGTTCCCAACCCCATGTCGTCCAATCCGATGTCGTTGTTCGGGAAGTTGGTGGCATAGGCTCCCAAGTATTTGGACCAGCGCGAAATCCATTCTTGACCGGCCATTACATTCAGTTTATGAGTCTTACCTCTATAATCGTAAGTGAATACATTGGAGGTCTGGAAACTGCCATTTTCGTTGTAAGCTATGTTGCCGTTGATGCTGGAACGTTTGCCGGCAACGGATTTTTCGCCATAGAAGATGTCTTGGCGTGAAGTCTGATAGCGCATACCGGTACTGTTGCGGAAGCTGAACCGTTTGGTGAAGTTGAAGGTGAAGCCGCCGTTAGCCTGCATGCTACGCACTTTGCGGATTTTTGTTTCTTCTTGTGCAGAGAGAATGGGGCTTTGCATCGGATTGGACTCATCGTCAATCAGGTCATCATCTCCGGTGATCAAATCACGATCGTTGCCTGTCAGTGAATTGACAGGGCGGTATTGCAAGATATGTTCCATTTTGTTGAAACGGTTGTTTCCTTCCGAAGTTCCCATACCGTATGTTTTCGATTCGTCATAGCTGAGGCGGGCGTTGGCTTGAAAACGGCTGGATGCTTTATGCGAGATGTTGAAAGATATGTTGTGGCGGTCCATTCCGCTTTTTATCATGGCTCCCAGATCTTTTACATAATTATAGGAAAGACTGTATTTCAGTTCTTTATTTCCACCGGAAATGTTCACGCGATAATTCTGTGAGGTGGTGACCCGGCCGAAGGCTTCTTCTTGCCAGTCTACGCCTTTTCTGTTTCCGTAATTTTCTTCTATTTCTTGGAAAGAGCCGTAGGCATTCTGGAACCTTCGTATGCCGCTTTCTCCATATAAAGCTAAATTGCGTTCATAGTCCAGCAGCACATATTCTTTAGACGAAAGTACATCAAGCTTTTTATTAACTTTCCGTATTCCTATATAACTATTGAAGCTGACGTTCATTTTTGAAGCGTCCTTCGTGCCTTTTTTCGTAGTAATCACTACTACGCCATTGGCTCCGCGAGCTCCGTAAATGGCTGTTGAAGAAGCATCTTTTAGAATATCGATAGTCTCAATTTCACCGGGATCCAGGCTGCTCATGCCGTCTTCGCTGGGAAAACCGTCAATGATATAAAGCGGTTCGTTGCTTTGGGTAATGGAGATACCGCCACGCACACGAATAGAGACAGATGCTCCCGGTTCGCCTTCGCTTTGCATGATTTGCACGCCTGCCACGCGCCCTGCCAAAGCCTGAGCCACATCCGAGGTGGGCGTTTGCATCAGGTCTTCGTTTTTTACAGATACGACAGAACCGGTCAAATCGCCTCGTTTGGCTGTTCCGTAACCAATGACAACCACCTCATCCAGCACCTTACTGTCTTCTTGCAAAGTCACATTGATTTGTTTTTGGCCTTTTACCGCTATTTCCTGTGTTTTCATTCCTATATAAGAAATGACAAGCACATCTTTAGCGGGGTTGTTTACATTAAGGGTATATTGTCCGTCAATATTGGTAATTGTTCCAACGCCTGCACTCCCTTTGATAGAAATATTGGCACCGATTACTTCCAGTCCGGTATTGTCTATAACCTTTCCGGTGACGGTAAAGCTTTGCGCATGAATACTCAATGTGGAGAGTAAACAGACTGCTAATAGAAAAAATCTCTGCATGCTTTTCATATGGGGTTTAATAGTATGATTACGTTTTGTTTTCTGTTTGCTAAATTAGGGATTCTTTAGTTCCATTGCTTTTTAGTGTGTTTTGTAATTTTGTAGGAACGTTGATTTGTCTTTTAGTTCTGTGTAGTTTTCTTATATTTCTGTGTAAAATGGCATTCAGACAATGAGAATGACATAAAAAAATAAGTCCAAGACCACGTGATGTTCGTGGTTTTGGACTTGTTTTTATGGATAATTAGGAGAGATTGTCAGATTTCCAGTTCGGGAACTTCGTCTTTCAATTCTGTCTTTTTATTGCCATCGTGTATCACTGTTGGGCCATAATCCTTATAGCTTACGCTTGCATCGTAGCCTTTGCGCGTATTCCGTACTTCGAACGAGGGCTTTCCATCGGTGGAAATATTCGCTTTGATATTCCAGTCGCCCACCTGTATGCTGCCGTCTTTCTGTCTTTGGGGCGCAGCCTGTACGGTGTTTGCATCAGTGCCTTTAGCGTGCGTATGCACAATTGTGGCAAAGCGATAGACTTTCTGCTTGCCGGATGTGGCAGTGAAATGCCAGTGGTTGGGGTATGGCTTGAAATGTCCGTTCTCGTCTGCACGCAGCCAATTAACGGCGGGTACAAAGAACCTGCCGGTTGTGTCCGTTTTCAATGTTCCGGCAGAGAAGAGGTAGGCATCGGATACACCGTCCTTGCTTGTGGCTTGTATGTGTACGTATTCCTTGGTTTTGTCTACATTCATCGGGTTGGTGACTGTATGCAGCAGGTAGCTCCAAGTTACGGGCTTGTCAGCTTCCAGTTCATCGTAGATGAAAGAGTAGCCGCTTTTGCCCAGCGTTACGATGTGGCGGCGGAATATTTTCAGTCCGGTATCGTCCCAGCCATTTTCGGGGGAGTATTCCAGATTACTCTGTTTGCCGCGCAGCAACCAAAGCGGGGAGATTACTTTGCCGTAAGCATTGGATGCGTCGCCTGCAACGTAACTTATCCGGTCGCTGACATAGTGGCGTGGAATCCATCCGTAGCCTTCCGTACCTATGCGTTGCCCCATGCCGTTTACCAGAATTGTGTTGTGGGCGCGTGTGGCCCGGTGGCAGTAAACGCTGTGCTTGTCGGTGAAGCTGATGTGGTGTCCGCTGCTGTAAAAGAGCGACTGCCCGTTCCAGAAGGTATTGAAAGCGTTCTGGTTGGCTATGGCGTGCGAGGTGCTGCCGTAAGGACTGCTGCGGAAGCTGAGCATGGCGCTCTTGCGGGTATCGTCCAAGTCGGTGGAAAACGAAGCCAGTCCGCTTTGCGGGAATACGTGCCCCATAGGGAGGTCTTTCAATCCCGGTCCGTTGGGGAGTGGTTTGTCGCATTGCAGGCGGAACCATGCCAGACCTCCGGCTTTGGAGGTGCTTCCTTGTTCGAGTATATCGGGTTGGCGCTCACTGATGTGGCGTACATAGTCTGCGGCATAGGTGTTTCCTGTCATGCGTGCCAAAGCATCGGCATATCCTACGCGTGTGCCGTTGGGAGTAAGTATATTCTGATGCGAGCTGCCGTTACCGCCCGATTTGGAGAAAGGCGGTTGCTGGTAGATGACATACAGCGCGTTTCCCTGATACCAGGGGTCGGAGAAGTAGTTGTATCCGGTGAGGTGCGTATAGAAATAGGGAACTTCCACAAGTGTGCGGAGGTTGACGTGGAAGTAGGAATCGCCGTTGTGCCATCCGCCGTCTTTGTTCAGGCCGGGGAAGCGGGCGAGCCACAGGTTATAGCAATAGTCCGTCCACGCATCGGCTTCGGGCAGTTCGCCGTAGACAGTGAAAGCTGCCATGGTAAGGATGCGGAATGTCATCTGCCATACGTGATTGTCGGCGATGTGGTTTTCCAAGCGGTTGATGTCGTGTTTGTACATGCTGCTGCCGAATTCTTTTATCTCGTTCAGCAGGAATTTGCGCGTGGCGTTGTCCAAAACGTCGTACAGCGCATCGTATGCCATGGAACAGAGTGAAAGCAGGGTAGCTTCGTTGAAGTCGCCCACTACGTTTTTGTTGTCTCCCCAAGTGGCCATTTCCTTGACACGCTTAACGGCTTCATCGGCATAGCGGCGGTCTTTGGTGAGCAGGTATGCGCGGATCAGCACATCCGTATTGGCTTCTTCGCTGTCGATGATGCGTCGGCTTTCGCGGGTGAGCATTGCGCTTTGCTGTACTTTGTTGGTCAGCCCCTTTGCCAAGTCTGAGTTGATGTCGTTTACGGATTTCATCGGGGTGGCGAGTACTTTATTGGCGCGTTTGAGATAAGTTCGGCGTTCGGGTTTTCCTTGGCTGTTCTCTATGAAACTGTCCCATTCGTCCTTGTCGAGCCATACGCGGGGATGATGGGCGGGCAGCTTTTCGAGTACGGTTTTCAGAGCGGGCGGGCAAAACTTCATGGGATTGGGTTCTACCGTAAATCGCTGTGTGTCGCTCCATTCGGTTTTGCCGCCTGTGACATAGCCATATTGCCAGTACCATGTGCCCGGTGCCAGGTCTTGTTCCGGATTGAAGAAAGGCCAGCGGGTTTCTATTTGCATGGTATTCCCCGGTCCGAATGTCGGGCTTTGCGAATAACGCAGGAAATAGCGCAGCTTGCTTTTGTCCACTTCTTTTTTGGGGGTGCTCTCTTCTGTTCCGTCCAAGCCGCTTCGCAGGATGTTGAGCTCTGCCGGTAGCGGCCATTGGAAAGATACGGCACGATCGCTTATGGTGGCGCCGTCCGACGGAGAGGGAGTTGCACGCATTTCGTGCATCAGGGTGGTGTCGGTGAGCCTGACGGTAGCCTTTCCCGCTGTCTGCGCTTGTGCACAGACGGCAGGAAGGAAGAGGAGGACGGTTGATAAAATCTTATTCATGTAATTAATATTGTTATAAGGTTAGTTGGATGAGTGGGAGTTTGCCTTTTTAGGAAGCGCTTTTCCCGGCACATCGTGCAGCTTGGGGCGTGTAGGCTTGATTTTGTAAGTATTCATATAGTTTTCAAGAATGTCTCGATGTTGCTGCGCTACTTTCGCGTAAGCGTTTTCCATCATCAGGTTTCTTGTCTCGCCTCTGTCGTTTTGCATGTCGAACAGTTGTTCGCGGTGTCTTCCTTTGTCGTACAGCACGTATTTGTAACGTTCGGTACGTACCATCCAGCCACGTGTTTTGCTGCCGTCGAAACGTGTTTCGGTGATGACATAGTCTTGGTGGGGAGCTTGCGGATTACCCTCTTCTGCTATTTTGCGGAATGATTTTCCTGTTGTACTTTCGGGCTTTTCGGCTCCGGTCCAGTCGCAGATTGTGGCAAAGAAGTCCACCCCGTTGCTGATGAGTTGCGGCAGTTTTTCGCCTGCATGCTTCTTTCCGGGCAGGGTTACGATAAGGGGGATATTTACCACCTCTTCATATAAGGCCGATTTTTGGTTCCAGTGGTGGGCGCCTATTCCGTCTCCATGATCGCTGGAGAAGATAACAACGGTGTTCTTCCACAGGTTGTTTTTGTCGATGGCGTCGATGATCTTACCGATTTCGCGGTCTACCTTCTCTACCAGACGGTAGTAAGTATAGCGGTACATGCGCCAGTCCTCAGGGGTGAACGTTGCGGTAGGATAGACGTTGAAGTTATTGTCTCTTTCCTCCTCGATGACATCGGCATCGTAAGGATTCTTGGCAAAGTTAGGGGGAAGTCCCGGACAGTTGCGTATTTCGGGTATTTCCATGTTGCCGTAGGGAAGATTCTGGCTGCGTGCATATTCGCAAATGTTATGCGGATTGTCATAAGAGGCCACGAGGAAGAAAGGCTTGTCGTGCTTGCGTGAAAGGAATTGTACGCAAGCCTCTGCCAATCCGTCGTCGCTGTGTCGGTGTATCTGGTCGAACCCGCGTACTTCGTCGGGAATGTCAAGTTCGGGTACATGCCATTTGCCGCCGTATGCACATTCATATCCGGCATTCTTGACCAGCGTGCCCAGTGTTTGTGTTTGGAGCGCTTCCGGTAACGGTGCGCCATTGGTCAGCAATTCCACCGAACCGGGATAGTGTCCTGTGAACATGGCGCCGCGCGAGGGACCGCTGAGTGGAGCCGTACAATAAGCGTTTTGGAACATAATGCCGGCTGCGGCCAGTCTGTCCAGATTGGGGGTATGCACATCCGGGTTTCCGGCGCAGCTCATGGCATTTGCCGTATGCTGGTCGGTAAAGATGTAGATAATGTTGGGACGTTCGGCAGCGTATGCCATTGATGAGCTAAGCAGTGATAGGCAGGCTATGTGCTTCATTGGAATTTGTTTTACCATATTATTAGTTTTATATATTGAGATTTTAGAGGCTATTTCTCCGATTGCTAAATTACGTCTTTTTCCATGTATGGGAGAACGCTAATGTTTTTTTTATGGTGCCGAATGTTTATTCGACTGTCAATTTTGTATAGTAGACCTTTAAATTTGTGCTAAACGTCTCGGTGGTTGCTTGGCCTTGTCTTGCGGAATGATTTTTTTCGTCCTGCAGAACGGTTTTATTTGTCTCGTGGGATGATTTCGTTTATCTTTGCCGCACCTAAAGAGAAAATGAATGATAGTTTGTATTGCCGAAAAGCCTTCTGTGGCGCGTGACATAGCCGATGTACTCGGAGCGAGAGATAAGAGAGACGGATACATCGAAGGAAACGGATACCAGGTGACGTGGACATTCGGTCATCTTTGTACCCTGAAAGAACCGCATGAATATACGCCCAACTGGAAATCGTGGAGCTTGGGCAGCCTGCCTATGGTTCCGCCCCGTTTTGGAATCAAACTTATCAGTAATCCCACCTACGAACGCCAGTTTCACGTGATTGAGAACCTCATGCAGCATGCCGACATGATTATAAACTGCGGTGATGCCGGTCAGGAGGGAGAGCTGATTCAACGCTGGGTGATGCAGAAAGCCGGTGCGCGTTGTCCGGTGAAACGCTTGTGGATTTCGTCGCTGACGGAAGAGGCCATTCGTGAAGGATTTGCAAAGTTGCGGGATGCTTCCGATTTTCAGCCGTTGTACGAAGCTGGGCTTTCGCGTGCTATCGGTGACTGGCTGCTGGGCATGAATGCTACCCGCCTGTATACGATGAAGTACGGTCAGAACCGGCAAGTGCTTTCTATCGGACGTGTGCAGACGCCTACGCTTGCATTGATTGTAAACCGCCAGCTTGAGATACAGAATTTCGTTCCCAAACAATATTGGGAGCTGAAAACGGTATATCGCGACACCACTTTCTCCGCCATTCTCCGCAAAAGCGATGAAGAACTGGTGCTGGAAGCGGAGAAACAGAAGGAAGGAGCTGCCGCCAAAGCTGCAAAACCGGAAGAAAACAGGGGTATAGAACCTATCACAGACCGGGAACGCGGAACGGCTCTGCTGGAACAGATCAGGAATGCTCCTTTCACGATAACGAATGTCACCCGCAAGAACGGCAAAGAGGCTCCCCTCCGTTTGTTCGACCTGACTTCCTTACAGGTGGAATGCAACAAGAAGTTCGCTTTCTCTGCCGATGAAACGCTGAAAACCATCCAGTCGTTGTACGAGAAGAAAGTAACGACCTATCCGCGTGTCGATACCACTTTTCTGAGTGATGACATCTATCCCAAGTGCCTCGGCATATTGAAAGGTTTGCGCGATTATCAGGCGTTGACAGCTCCGTTGGAGGGGACTACGTTGCTGAAATCAAAGAAGGTTTTCGACAATTCGAAAGTGACGGATCACCATGCCATTATCCCTACCGGGCAGCCACCGCAGAATCTGACGGATATGGAGCGCCGCGTGTTCGACCTGATTGCACGCCGTTTCATTGCTGTCTTCTATCCGGACTGCCTGTTTGCAACGACCACCGTCATAGGTGAGGTGGAGCAGATTGAGTTTAAGGTTTCGGGAAAGCAGATATTGGAGCCCGGCTGGCGTGTGGTCTTTGGTACTCCCTCGGCTCAGTCTCAAGAAGAAAAAGATGAGAAGGGTGGGGAAGAGGAGAATGTACTCCCTGCGTTTGTGGTAGGAGAGAGCGGTCCGCATCTGCCGGATTTGTATGAGAAGTGGACGCAACCGCCACGTCCTTACACCGAGGCCACCCTGCTGCGTGCTATGGAAACTGCCGGTAAACTGGTGGATAACGATGAATTGCGCGATGCTTTGAAAGAGAACGGAATCGGCCGTCCTTCCACCCGGGCCGCCATTATCGAAACACTTTTCAAGCGTAACTATATCCGTAAGGAGAAAAAGAACCTGATAGCTACTCCTACCGGTGTGGAGCTCATCCAGATTATCCATGAGGAACTGTTGAAGTCTGCCGAACTGACGGGTATATGGGAAAAGAAGCTGCGTGAAATAGAAAAGCGTACGTACAATGCGGGACAGTTCTTGGAAGAATTGAAGCAAATGGTGTCGGAGATTGTTATGAGCGTTCTTTCCGATAACAGTAACCGCCATATCACCATACAGGCCCCTGCACCGGAGAAAGGTGGAAAGAATTCTGCTTCATCGGCTTCCGCTTCCGATAAACCGAAAAAAGAACCTAAGAAAAGGGCGCCGCGAAAGTCTGCCGCAAAGAGAACGGAGACGGCAACAACTGACAGTCTGCCGGCGGCAGCAGAGCAGCCGGCATCTGTTGTACAGGCCGATGAGTTGGTAGGACAACCTTGCCCCCTTTGCGGAAAGGGAACGGTGATTAAAGGAAAAACGGCTTACGGCTGTTCCGAATGGAAGAGTGGTTGTACGTTCCGCAAGCCGTTTAAGTAAAATCTATAATCCTTTTTCGGCTATATATTTCCACAATGGGGCAGCCATTAGTGCTTGTTTTATTTCTCCTTTCTCCAACAGCTCTTTTACTTCCGTTAGTGTAAGCAGATGTACGCTGAGGCTTTCCGTATCTTCCAGATGTTGTTCGGAAATCTTTTCTACATCGGTGGCAAGAAAGCAATACGTAATGTTAGTGTGAGTGCCTGGGTTGGGAGAAATCTGCATGAATTCCTGCCATGTACCATTTCCGTAGCCGGTTTCTTCCAAGAGCTCCCGTTGAGCGGAAACCAACGGTGACGCGTCTTCCTTCTCGCATACGCCGGCACAAAGTTCATAGGACGTCTTTCGCAAACCATGCCGGTACTGACGGATAAATACGAACTGTCCGTCGCGTGTAATGGCAATTGTATTTACCCAGTTGGGATATTCCAGTATATAATAAGAGGGAATGTGGTTACCGTTTGGCAACACTACATGGTCTTTGCGTACGGTAAGCCACAGGTTCTTATGCAAGTATTCGCTGGAAATTACTTCCCAAGGTTTTTCTGAATCGTTGTTGGGCTTCATTACTTTTATATTTGAATAACCTCTAGTAGTTCAGGTGGAACTCAACCACCGCTTCAATACCTTTCCGCAGGATGTCCAACGGGATGTTTTCGTTGGGAGAATGGATGGCGTTGGACTCCAAGCCGAATCCCATCAGTATGGTTTTTACTCCCAATACTTGTTCAAAGGTAGAGATGATAGGAATACTGCCGCCGCGGCGCACTGCCAGCGGTTTCTTTCCGAATGCTTTGGTGAAGCCTTTCTCCGCCGCCTGATATGCAGGGAGGGTGATGGGGCATACGTATCCTTGTCCGCCATGCATGGGAGTGACCTTTACCTGTACGGTGTCGGGGGCTATGCTCATGATGTAATCGGCAAACAGTTGCGAGATCTTATGGTGGTCCTGATGCGGAACCAGCCGGCACGATACTTTGGCGTATGCTTTGGAAGGCAGTACGGTTTTGGAGCCTTCGCCCGTATAGCCGCCCCAAATGCCGCATACGTCGAAAGACGGGCGGCAGCTGTTGCGTTCCAGTGTGCTGTATCCTTTTTCTCCGAAAAGGGCTTTCACGCCGATAGCCTTTTTGTATTTCTCTTCGTCGAACGGAATGTGTGTTATCATTTCGCGTTCGGCTTGCGGCACCTCCTCCACATCGTCGTAGAAGCCGGGAACGGCGATACGTCCGTCTGCGTCCGTCACTTTGCTTATCATCCCGCAGAGCACATTGATGGGGTTGGCCACTGCACCGCCGAAGTGTCCGGAATGCAGGTCGCGGTTCGGACCGGTCACCTCTATCTCCCAATAGGCAAGTCCGCGCAGGCCGGTGGTCAGTGAGGGGAGGTCGGCGCCCAGCATGCTGGTATCGGAGACGAGGATGATGTCGGCTTTCAGCAGTTCTTTATGCTCTTGGCAGAATCCCTCAAGGCTGGGGGAGCCAATCTCTTCTTCTCCTTCAAAGATGAATTTCACATTGTGGGTCAGTAAGTTGTTCTTTACCAAATATTCAAATGCTTTTACCTGAATGAAAGACTGTCCTTTATCGTCGTCTGCGCCGCGCGCCCAGATGTGCCCGTCGCGTATCTCCGGTTCAAAAGGGCTGCTTTTCCAAAGCTCCAGCGGTTCGGCGGGCATCACATCGTAGTGTGCGTATATAAGTACGGTTTTGGCTTTCGGGTCTATCATTTTCTGTCCGAACACAATGGGATTTCCTGCCGAAGGCATCACCAGCGCTTCATCCGCGCCGGCTTCCAGCAGCAGTTGCGCCCAACGTTCTGCGCAAGCAAGCATGTCGTCGTGGTGCTCGGGCTTGGCGCTGATACTGGGGATACGGATAAGGCTGAACAGGTCTTCCAGCATCTTTGGTTCGTTCTCTGCGATATATTTCTTTATTTCCATTACTTTATCGTTCGTTTGTTATAATTGTGTAGTACGGTCTATCAGGTAGAAGTCGAGCAAGGTCATGGCCGTCATGGCTTCTACGATGGGCACTGCGCGGGGCAACACGCAAGGGTCGTGGCGTCCGCGGGCTTTGAGGGTGGTGTCCGTACCATCCAGATTTACGGTGTGCTGTTCCATGAGTACGGTTGCCACCGGTTTGAAGGCCACGCGGAAGTAGATGTCCTGTCCGTTGCTGATGCCGCCCTGAATACCGCCGGAATGGTTGGTGTGCGTTTCGATGCGCCCGTTGTTGTTGAAGAATACGTCGTTCTGTTCCGAACCCTTCATTTTCAGTCCTTTGAATCCTTCGCCGTATTCAAATGCTTTGGCAGCATTGATGCTGAGCATACCTGCGGCGAGGGCGGATTGGAGCTTCCCGTAAATGGGCTGTCCCAGTCCTATGGGGCAACCTTTGACAACGCAAGTCACCACACCGCCGATGGTGTCGCCTTCGCCTTTTATCTTGAAGATAAGCTCTTCCATTTCTTTTGCTTTCTCCGGGTCGGGGCAACGTACGGGATTGGTTTCAATCAGGTCGAGGTCGTAAGCGGTATAGTTGTCTTCCAGCTTGATAGGCCCCACCTGTGAGGTGTAGGCTGTGATGCGGATGCCAAGCTGCCTTAATGCTAATTTGGCTAATGCCCCGGCCACCACGCGTGAGATGGTTTCGCGTGCCGATGAACGTCCGCCTCCGCGGTGGTCGCGTATTCCGTATTTCACATTATATGTATAGTCGGCGTGTGAGGGACGGTACACTTCTTTCAGATTGTTATAATCGTTGGAGTGCTGATTCTCGTTCCATACGATAAATCCGATAGGGCAGCCGGTGGATTTACCTTCGAAAATGCCGGAAAGGAATTCCACTTTATCAGATTCCTTGCGTGAGGTGGTGATACGTGATTGTCCCGGGCGGCGGCGGTCGAGTTCCGATTGAACGAAGTCCATATCGATAGTGATTCCTGCGGGAAATCCGTCTATTACGCCGCCTATGCCTTTGCCATGTGACTCTCCGAAACTGGTCAGTCGAAGAATATTTCCAAATGAGTTGAACATATCAAATGCTTTAAAGGTTTATAATGAGGTTAATGCGTCAGTTTGTCTTGCCATAAGGGGCTTTGACTTTTTAAAGGTAACAATTATTTTTGTAAAACGTTTCAAAAATGACAATAAATCTTTTATTTCCCGACTTTGAGGTATGTGGGCAACCATCCCAATCTGTCTTTTGGATATATAGAAGTATTTAAGAATGTGAAGAATCTTTATAATTAACCCTTTCTGAAAAAAGGAACATCTATTTTTTAGAAAAGACCTTGTTTAAAGGTTCTAAAAACTGTTATTTTGCACTTCAAATATAAAAGAGAATATTAACTGCCCCTTAACTATGTAGGGATTTTATTAACTAAACAAGTATTTATATGAAGAAAAATTTGTTTTATTTATTTGCATTGATCTGTTCAATGAGTTTATTTACCGCTTGTAGCGACGACGATGATCCTGACTACTCAAAAGTCATTGAAGAAGAAATTGCAGGTAACTATAAAGGAACATTAACAGTGACGGTAGAAGGAACTACTATGCCTTCCGAACCTCAGAAAATTAAGATTGAAAAAGCCAGTCCTTCAGCTATAAATCTTTCTTTAGCTAATTTTAGTTTTATGGGAATTGCTATTGGAGATGTTGAATTAAAGAATTGTGTGCTATCTCAAAATGGTGATACTTATGCATTTACCGGCACTCAGAAATTAGAAGTTGAGGCTTTGTCTTGTACAATTAATGCCAAAGGCACTATTAAAAACGGTGCTGTAAAGGTTGATATGGATATTGACGCTGTTGCAGGCGGCGTAAAGCAGAGTGTAAAGGTTGTATACGAAGGAACTCGTTTGACGGGGACTGAAAGTAGTGAAGCTAAGATTACGGCTTTTTCTTTCGATTTATCTAACGAAGCCAATGCTGCTGTTATCGAGCAGCCTGTTATAAATGACGATAATACAATTACTTTCAGGGTAGACGAAGCGGCTGTAGAGGCTAATGCAAATGTTCTGAAAACTTTAGTTCCTACATTTACTATTTCTGATAAAGCAACTGCTTCAGTGGAGAGTGGTAAAGCTATGGATCTTTCCAAGGATGTAACTATCACATTGTTAGCAGAAGATGGTACAATGGTGAAGTATATTGTAAAATCACCCGCTAAGAACTCATTATCTAAATATGATTTTGAAGAATGGTCTACGGTTGAAAAAAAGAATAGTCTTCCATATGTAGTACCTCTGCCTCAAGATGAATTAGCTACTCCTAATGAGGGAGCTACCTTATTGAATTATCAAGGTAATCCTGAGGTTGGCTATCCTGTTGTTATAGAAGAGAATGGATATGTAGGAAAGGCTGCGAAACTTATTACGCGAGATGCTCGTGAGTCTTTGGCGGCATTGGCGAAAGCATATATTACTGCAGGTTCTGTATTTACAGGAAAATTTGTGAATAATCCTTGGGCTGCATTGCAACCTGGTGGAGCTCTTAAGATGACTCATTTCGGTATCGTTTATGATAAAAAGCCTCTTAGTTTTAAGGGTATGTATAAATATACTCCCGGAACTCCTTTTATAAGGACTGTAGATGGTACAGCTACAACAACAGAAGAAATCGATGAATGTGCTATTCAAGCAGTTCTTTACACAGTGACTTCACCAGATACAGAAACTTTGGATGGAACTAATATTGATAGCGACGATGAAAGAATCGTAGCAAGAGCCCAGTTAGAAGATGGAACAGCTAAACCTGATTGGACTGCTTTTAATCTTGAATTTAAGTGGAAAGAGGGTGCGGCTTATGATGCTACAAAAACATATAAATTAGCAATTGTATGTTCTTCAAGTAAAGATGGTGCTAATTTCAATGGTGCAGCCAATAGTACTTTAATTGTTGACGAACTTGAAGTTATAGGAGAATAACTTTATTTGTAATAGAGTTATTTTTAAGATAACAAACAATTATATTTAATTATGGCAGATGATGCAGATTGTTAAAACTGCGTCATCTGTTTTTTTATATATGCATCATTGGAGTAATCCCTGTGGTTGTTTTTGAAATTTGATAATAAAAATAGTAAAATGCTTCTTTGAATATATAACTAAGCCTTATACTTTTATGTTTTTCATTTTTTCTCATCACTCGTCACTTTTTGCCTCAATGTATTAAGGATAAGGGAATTATCGAGTGACGACAAGGTATATATGCAGAAGGTGTGTCAAAACTAACATTAACTATCATTTTACTCTGTCATTAGCTTCGCTCAAAACCTCTTCTGTCTTTTTTCATTAAGGTATAGTCAGAGCGAAGCGAAGAATCTACTCTCTGTGTGAGTAGGAGAAGAGATGCTTCACTACGTTCTGCATGACAGACTATACATTAGCGTAAGAAATAAAAGATATTTTGAGCGAAGCTAATGATAGGCTTGTCAGAGTTTTGACACACCCGCTTTTTATTTGGGAGTCATAAAGGTGTACTTTAGAACTGTAAAGGTCAACTTTAGGTGGGGAAAGGATAACGTGAAATGCAAGGTAGAGGAAACTTTTTATAATAGGTTGTAAAACAATATGCTGCAAGTACCATTTGAATACCACCCTTTGGTATATTGAGTACCAATGATTGGTATTTTAAGTACCACTCTTTGGTATTTCGAGTACCAACGGTTGGTATTTCAAGTACCAAACATTGGTATTTTGAATTTCCAACTTTGGTATTTTAAATAGCCGGCATGGAGATTGTCTTTGGGCAGGTTGCTGATGACGGATAGTCAGCCGGATTAATTTAGGGACAAAACAGACAGTGACGACCAGCATTTGGTCGTCACTACATATATACCTTGTCGTCACTCGATAATTCCCTTATCCTTAATACATTGAAGCAAAAGGTGACGAGTGACGACAAAAAATGAAAAAATCTTGTTTAGAAAGCATATCCGAATCCCAAGTTCAGATAGATAGGATACATATTGAATGTAATCGTATCAAAGTCTTTTTGGAAGATATTATTCAGCCCCCATGTCACGTCGGCGTGTACGGTGAGGTGTTTGAATGCTTTCCATTCACCGCCGAATTGCACACCCCACTGGAATTTCCTTAAATCACTGGAGAAGTCATAAGTGGCGATGCTTTCACCGGTGAACTCCACTTTGGAACCGGTCTGGTCGGGGGTACGCAGGTGTCCTTCGTAAACATGTCCGGAGAAGTTGCCCTCCAGCAGATAGGAGAAATAAGGACCGGCAGACAATATCCAACGCTTGCTGATGTGGTAATTAGCCAAAATGGGAATTGTCAGATAGGAGTTCTTTACCTTTGTCTTGACCCCGCCTGTCCAAAGACCTGCCAGCTCTCCGCCATTGGTATTGATGATTTTCATACCATAGTTCTTGACAGTGGCTTCGGTGGTCATGTTCTTATTCTCTAACCGCAGGCCTAACGTAAGTCCCCACTTTTTCTTTTCGTCAAACCATTTGGTGGCATTTCCTTCAATGGCAATGGCTATGCCCGGCGCATAACTGTCTATCTTGCGTATCTCTTTGGGCAGGGGGATAGGCGAGGTTCCGCCGATGTTGAACCCGGCTTTTATGCCGTATTCCCAACCATGCAGATAGGAATTGATAAGACTTTTGTTTCTTTCTTCTTGTGCCTGTACGTTGGTAACCATTGCCAACAGTGCGGCTATTATGCAAATAAAATGATACTTTTTCATACGCTATATTAGTTGTCTTCGCTTATAAGTTCTAATTCGTCTACATATAATGTGCTGCCAACAGCTCCCTTGAAATAAGCGCCGTCTACACTGGAAGAGAGTACGATGCTTAGTTTGTACTTGCCTTCCTGCAGTTTGACAGGGTCTATGCTCTTGCCGTTCACCGCTTTGAAAGGAAGTTCAAAGGGTGTCCATGAATCGGTCTCCTTAGCGTCCTCTTCACTGATACGGGCGATGGATACGAGCTTGTCGGAAGTCAAATCCAAACTGTTGCTGCCATCCAGCATGAAAGAGTTCTCGTTGGCTTCGTACATAATGGCATAAATGTCGAAACGGTCTTTTTTGTCTTTCTGCACTGCGCCTTCATCGGTGTAGACATCTCCTGCCTTGAACTTGAAGTAGCCTTTCAACGATACGGGACGTTTATAATACTGTATGCCGAACTTGGTGGCACGCAAGGGATCTTTAAGTGCATTTGCCAAGTCGAATGAACCGATGAAGAGGTTTCCGGCGGCAATATACATTTTCACCATAGCTCCAAAGCTGCCTGTATCACAGGTTGTCAGTTTCAAGCCCTTGCCACGAAAACCTTCGGCAATCTGCTGTGTGGGGTAGCCGGTGCGGTTGTCCGTCATGCTGGTAAGTTTGTAACCGGGATTGCCGCTTGACCATTGCAGCACGCTGGAAACATTGGTTGAGGTGCCGGGCTGGAACTCGTAGAGAATGTCATATTCGGTACCGGCAGCGGGAAGCAGGTCTTCAAAATGGAAGATTCCCGGAACTTCTGCCGGTATGATTTTTACGGTATAGGTGGCAGTCCACTCCCCGTCTTCGGATGTTACGGTGAATGTGCGTGAATGTGAATCGTTGCTGAAATCGTAATTGTTCAGTATGTCGTTCGGGTAATGTTTGTCCGCACTAAGGGTCGCTCCGACAGGCAGAGTAAACAGTAATTGTTGTTTTGACAGGTCTGCTCCTTTATGCACATATATGTTTATTTCTTTCGAGTCGCTGTTGATGTGAGCCAATTGTACATCCGCACCGGTGCAGGCGTCAATCGCCGCTTCGGAATTAAGTGCTTCGTCCTGTATACACGACGTGACAGTCAGAATAAGCATGAGGGCAGTAGTCCACTTCTTAAAATTCATATACTTCTTTTTTTGAGAGTTGATAAATTGATATAGTTTAGCAATTTGCAAAAATACGCTATTATTTTGTAATAACAGATGCAATGACAAAAAAGTGCGATAAACTCTGTTATTTATTTGTTATTCCGCCTATCTTTGCATGAAGATTGAATAAAATATATATCTGTGATATGACTGAAGCCGAAAGAAAACAAATAATAGACTTGGTGCAGCGTGAAGTGGTGCCCGCCATCGGATGTACGGAACCTATCGCCGTTGCTTTGTGTGTGGCGAAAGCGACCGAAACCTTAGGAACAAGACCGGAGAAGATAAATGTCTTGCTAAGCGCCAATATCCTGAAAAACGCAATGGGGGTGGGGATTCCCGGTACGGGTATGATTGGACTGCCCATTGCCATAGCGTTGGGGGCACTGGTGGGCAAGTCGGAATATCAGTTGGAAGTGCTGAAAGACAGCAATCCTGCTGCTGTGGATGAAGGCAAACGCTTTATCGCTGAGAAGCGCATCAACATATCGCTGAAAGAGAATATTTCGGAGAAACTCTATATAGAAGTATGTTGTGAGTCCGGAGAAAACAAGGCTACCGCCATTATAGCAGGCGGGCATACCACCTTTATATATATAGCCCGGAATGGTGGCATCCTTTTCTGCAGGCAAAATGCAAGCAGTGAAGAGACGAAAGAGCAGACTGTGGATTTGACGTTGCGCAAAGTGTATGACTTTGCCATGGACGCTCCGTTGGATGAAATCCGTTTCATCCTTGAGACTGCCCGCCTGAACAAAGCGGCGGCTGAAAGTTCTTTCGATAAGAACTACGGTCATGGTCTGGGCAGGATGTTGCGCGGCACTTATGAACATAAGATATTGGGGGATAGTGTGTTCTCACATATCCTTTCTTATACGTCCGGTGCATGCGACGCCCGTATGGCAGGGGCCATGATACCGGTGATGAGTAATTCGGGAAGTGGAAATCAGGGTATTTCCGCTACGTTGCCCGTACTGGTTTATGCCGAGGAGAACGGCAAATCGGAAGAAGAGCTGATACGTGCGCTCATGCTCAGTCATCTGACTGTGATTTATATCAAACAAAGTTTGGGCCGTTTGTCCGCTTTATGCGGCTGTGTGGTGGCTGCTACGGGTTCCAGTTGCGGCATCACATGGCTGATGGGAGGTACCTACGAGCAGGTGGCCTTTGCCGTTCAGAACATGATTGCCAACCTCACCGGAATGATTTGCGACGGAGCCAAGCCCAGTTGTGCTTTGAAAGTGACTACGGGCGTTTCTACGGCCGTCCTTTCAGCTATTATGGCAATGGAAAATCGTTGCGTTACTTCTGTTGAAGGAATTATTGATGAAGACGTGGACCAAAGCATCCGTAATCTGACGAAGATAGGTTCCAAAGGAATGGACGAAACGGACAAACTGGTACTGGAAATAATGACGGGAAAGCAGTGATTAAGTGATTAACGATTAGCGATTAACGATCAGCGATCAGGGATTAATCGCAACATTATAATATGTGCCATTGATAAACTAATCCCTAATCGCTAATCCCTAATTCTTATTTACAGCATCCGTCGCCGCAGTCTCCACAATCGCATCCGCCATTGCATCCACCGCTGCATCCGCCGCCACTCATCATGCGTGCCATTTCTGCCAGCTCATCGTTGGTGGCCGGGCGGTTTTCCGTAACTTCACCTACGAAGTTCAGGTCGCAGCCTGCCAAGGGGTGATTCATGTCCATTACCACTACATCGTCTTTTACTTCGACTACGCTTCCGTTGATGCGTTGGCCTTCCGAAGTCATCAAAGGAATTACGGCGCCTTCCACTACGCGTTCGCTATCGAATTTGCCTTCTATCTCGAAGATGTTTTTGGGCAGGTCGATGACGTGTTCTTCGTCATATTCACCGTAAGCCTCTTCTGCTTTGATTGTAAAGTCGAATTTATCGCCTTTTTTCAAGTCTTTCACTTGGCTTTCAAAAGCTTCCAAAGTCAGGCCCAATCCGGAGATGAACTGGAAGGGGTGTTCTGCAGGAGCTTCTTCTGTGAATTCTTTTTCTCCGTTTTCGATTGAGTACAGCTTATATGCTAAGGTGATGTACTTGTTTTCTACTGTTTCCATTAATTTGTTATTGTTTAGTAAATACTGTTGTTCTGTCTCTAAAGTGGCAAAGGCAATGCGAATATCCGCATAACTTCAGAGGCGCACCCCGCCTTTGCCCGGTGCGCAAAGATACGAATATTTTGTTTCGTGGGAGGAAGCGCTCCGGTAAATTTCAGATTATTAAGTGCGTTGTGACTCTTGGATATGCTCTTCAAAACTATCCGAATCTTTTTATTTGAGCCTTATAAGTGATAAAATAAGATTTTAAAGCATGATTTTCTTACGATTATTCATGTTTATATCTTTTTTTTCTTCAATTTGTTTGGAGTTTATAAAAAAGCACTTACCTTTGCAGCATAATTATACGAGACAATAAATAAAAGAACAATAAAGACAATTTGGTTATGAATCTACATACATCTATTAACCTGGCAGTCCTGCATATTATTCGCGTCGTGGTGGTGGCATCAAGAGCGTGAGAAAGGTTATGTATGTATTCGTATGGTAAAGATATTTATAATAAGCCTTTCTCATTCCGGTGAGAAAGGCTTTTTTCATAAAAGGAGACAGATAAGATGAAACATCAGTTACGCAGTTCGTTCAGCACGCAAGGCCGCCGCATGGCAGGCGCTCGTGCATTGTGGACGGCCAATGGCATGAAGAAAGAACAAATGGGAAAGCCTATCATTGCAATAGTCAATTCTTTTACTCAGTTTGTTCCGGGGCATGTGCATCTGCATGAAATAGGTCAGTTCGTAAAGAAAGAGATAGAAAAGCAAGGCTGCTTCGCCGCCGAATTCAATACGATTGCCATCGACGACGGCATTGCAATGGGGCATGACGGTATGTTGTATTCCTTGCCGTCGCGCGACATCATTGCCGACAGTGTGGAGTACATGGTGAATGCCCATAAGGCGGATGCTATGGTCTGCATCAGCAATTGCGATAAGATCACTCCGGGTATGCTCATGGCGGCGATGAGGCTGAACATCCCTACGGTGTTCGTTTCCGGCGGCCCTATGGAAGCCGGAGAATGGAACGGGCAGCACCTCGACCTGATTGATGCCATGATTAAGTCGGCTGACGAAAGCGTGAGCGATCAGGAAGTTGCCAAGATCGAACAACATGCTTGTCCCACTTGCGGATGTTGTTCGGGCATGTTCACCGCCAACTCCATGAACTGCCTGAATGAAGCAATAGGACTGGCGCTTCCGGGTAACGGCACGATTGTGGCTACGCATGAGAACCGGAAGAAACTGTTTGAGGATGCAGCCAGACTGATTGTTGAAAATGCGTATAAATACTATGAGGAGGGAGACGAAACGGTGCTTCCCCGCAGCATTGCCACCCGCGAGGCGTTTCTGAATGCGATGACGCTGGACATTGCAATGGGCGGATCTACGAATACGGTGCTTCACTTGTTGGCAGTGGCGCATGAAGCCGGGGCGGATTTCACAATGGATGATATCGATATGCTGTCCCGCAAAACTCCCTGCCTGTGTAAAGTGGCTCCCAATACTCAGAAATATCATGTACAGGATGTTAATCGTGCCGGCGGCATCGTGGCCATTATGGGCGAACTTGCCAAAGGAGGACTGGTGGATACGAACGTGCATCGTGTGGACGGAATGACATTGGCGGAGGAGATAGACCGGTACTGCATCACCAGTCCTAATGTTTGCAAGGAAGCGATCGGGAAATATACCAGTGCCGCTGCCGGAAAATTCAATCTGGAACTCGGTTCGCAGGGGGCTTATTATAAGGAATTGGATACGGATCGTGCCGAGGGATGTATTCGTGACTTGCAGCATGCTTATAGCAAGGACGGCGGTCTGGCTGTGCTGAAAGGAAATATTGCACAGGATGGTTGTGTGGTCAAGACAGCCGGAGTGGACGAAAGCATCTGGAAGTTTACCGGCCCTGCCAAAGTTTTCGATTCACAGGAAGCTGCGTGCGACGGTATCTTGGGCGGAAAGGTGGTCAGCGGCGATGTTGTCGTCATTACCCATGAAGGCCCGAAAGGTGGGCCGGGCATGCAGGAGATGCTGTATCCTACTTCCTATATCAAGTCTCGCCATTTAGGCAAGGAATGTGCGTTGATCACCGACGGACGCTTTAGCGGCGGCACTTCCGGACTGAGCATCGGACACATCTCTCCCGAAGCTGCGGCGGGCGGCAATATCGGTAAGATTCAGGACGGCGACATCATCGAGATAGATATACCGAACCGTTCTATCAATGTGAAGCTGACGGATGAGGAACTGGCTGCACGTCCTATGACGCCGGTGACGCGCGACCGTCGGGTGTCCAAAGCGTTGAAAGCGTATGCCAGCATGGTGAGTTCGGCAGACAAAGGGGCTGTAAGGCTGATAGATTAAAGAAAGTTTTAATAGAAATATACTTGACTTGATGGAAAACTTAATAACAGGCGCGGAAGCATTGATGCGTTCTTTGGAACATCAGGGGGTAAAGACCATTTTCGGTTACCCGGGTGGCAGCATCATGCCCGTATTCGATGCTTTATACGACCATAGAAAGAATCTGAATCATGTTCTGGTGCGCCATGAACAGGGAGCTGCACATGCGGCACAAGGCTATGCGCGTGTGTCGGGTAAGGTGGGCGTATGCCTGGTTACCAGCGGTCCGGGCGCAACGAACACCATTACAGGTATTGCGGATGCCATGATAGACAGCACGCCGGTTGTTGTCATTGCCGGACAGGTTGCTACGGGATTCCTTGGAACCGATGCCTTTCAGGAGGTGGATCTGGTGGGCATTACGCAGCCCATCACGAAGTGGAGCTATCAGATCCGTCGTGCGGAAGATGTGGCATGGGCAGTGGCCCGCGCTTTCTATATAGCGCAGAGCGGACGTCCCGGTCCGGTTGTGCTGGACTTTGCCAAGAACGCTCAAGTGGATAAGACGGAATATGTGCCTACCAAAGTGGATTACGTGCGCAGCTATCTGCCTGTACCCGAAATGGAACCGGAAGCCATACAACAGGCTGCCGATTTGATAAATGCGGCGGAACGTCCGTTGGTGCTGGTGGGGCAGGGCGTGGAGCTTGGCAATGCGCAGAACGAATTGCGTGCTTTCATCGAAAAGGCGGATATGCCTGTCGGTTGCACCTTGTTGGGGCTTTCCGCATTGCCAACGGAGCATCCTTTGAACAAGGGGATGCTGGGCATGCATGGCAATCTGGGACCGAATATCAATACCAATAAGTGCGATGTGCTGATTGCGGTAGGCATGCGTTTTGACGATCGTGTGACGGGCAAGTTGTCCACGTATGCGTCGCAGGCAAAAATAATCCATTTCGATATTGATCCGGCAGAGATAGACAAGAATGTGAAAACGGATGTTGCCGTATTGGGCAACTGTAAAGATACTCTGGCTGCAGTGGCCGAATTGCTGAAACCTGCCGGACACAAGGAATGGCTCGACAGCTTCTTGCCTTATGAACAGATGGAGGAAGAAAAGGTGATCCGTCCGGAGCTGCATCCGGCAGGCGACACACTGAGCATGGGCGAGGTGGTGCGTGCCGTCAGTGAGGCTACAAACAACGAAGCCGTTTTGGTGACGGATGTGGGACAGAACCAAATGATGTCTGCCCGCTACTTTAAATATAGCAAGGAACGCAGCATTGTCACTTCCGGCGGTTTGGGTACAATGGGCTTCGGCCTTCCTGCCGCTATCGGCGCCACTTTCGGACGTCCCGACCGTACCGTTTGCGTCTTTATGGGCGACGGCGGTTTGCAGATGAATTTGCAGGAACTGGGTACGGTGATGGAGCAGAAAGCTCCCGTTAAGATGATTTTGCTGAACAATAACTTCCTGGGTAACGTTCGTCAATGGCAGGCTATGTTCTTCAACCACCGTTACTCGTTCACTCCGATGATGAACCCGGACTATCTGAAGATTGCTTCCGCCTACGGTATTCCGGCGCGTCGGGCGCTTACCCGTAAGGAACTGGCGGAAGCCATTGAAGAGATGATTTCGACAGACGGCCCGTTCTTGCTGGAAGCTTGCGTAGAGGAGGAAGGAAATGTTATGCCGATGACGCCTCCGGGTGGATCTGTGAACCAGATGTTGCTGGAATGCTGATATAAATGAAGAATTATGAATTCTTCACTTATCATTCTTAATTAAAAAAAGTATGGACAAGACATTATATACAATTATCGTTCATTCGGAGAACTTTGCAGGTTTGCTGAATCAGGTAACGGCTGTTTTCACCCGCCGGCAAATCAATATCGAGAGCCTGAATGTTTCGGCATCCTCTATCAAGGGGGTACATAAATATACCATTACTGCCTGGACAGATAAAGACACTATCGAGAAGGTGACGAAACAAATCACCAAAAAGATAGATGTGTTGCAGGCGCACTATTTCACAGATGATGAAATCTACCAGCACGAGATTGCGCTCTACAAGCTGACGACTCCCACGCTGGAAGAAAAACCGGAAGTGTCTAAGGTGATCCGCAAATATAATGCGCGTATCGTAGAGGTTAACTCCGTATTCTCCATTGTGGAGAAAAACGGTATGAGTGAGGAAATAACCAATCTCTACGAAGAGCTGAGCGCTTTGGGGTGTGTGCTCCAGTTTGTGCGTTCCGGACGTGTTGCCATCACTACGAGCTGCTTTGAACGTGTCAACGAGTATCTGGCAGATCGTGAAACAAAATATCGTCAGAGTAAAGAACAACAAGGACAATGAGTGAAAATAACAAGATAGGTACTTATAAGTTTGTGGCCGAACCGTTTCATGTGGACTTCACCGGCCGCCTCACAATGGGGGTGCTTGGCAACCATCTGCTGAACTGCGCAGGATTTCATGCGACGGAACGCGGTTTCGGCATTGCAACCTTGAATGAGGATAATTATACATGGGTGCTTTCCCGGCTGGCTGTCGAACTGGACGAGATGCCGTACCAATACGAGGATTTTTCCATCCGGACATGGGTGGAGAATGTCTACCGTCTCTTCACCGACCGTAATTTTGCCATTATCGACAAGGACGGAAAGAAGATAGGATATGCCCGTTCCGTATGGGCGATGATCAGCCTCAATACCCGCAAACCCGCCGACCTGCTGACTTTGCATGGAGGCAGCATCGTGGATTATGTGTGCGACGAGCCTTGTCCCATTGAAAAGCCTTCGCGCATAAAGGTCGCTTCTGCGGAGCCGGCTTCTTCTCTCAATGCCAAGTATAGCGATATTGACATCAACGGACACGTAAACAGTATCCGCTATATCGAGCATATCCTCGATTTGTTCCCGATAGAACTGTATAAGGAGAGCCGCATCCGTCGTTTTGAAATGGCCTACGTAGCCGAGAGCTATTACGGTGACGAGCTCACTTTCTATAAGGACTATGCAGGCGACGGCGCGTATGATATAGAAGTGAAAAAGAACGGCAGCGAAGTGGTTTGCCGTTCCAAAGTAATATTTGTAAAGAAATAATTTATTAACCAATCAGTTGGCATAAGCCACAAATAAAAATTAAAACAAAAAATGGCACAATTGAATTTTGGCGGTGTTATTGAGAATGTAATGACCCGCGAAGAATTTCCTTTGGAAAAAGCACGTGAGATTTTAAAGGATGAAACAATCGCAGTTATCGGTTATGGTGTACAAGGCCCCGGTCAGGCTTGCAACCTGCGCGACAATGGTTTCAACGTAATCGTAGGCCAGCGTCAGGGTAAGACTTACGAGAAGGCAGTGGCAGACGGATGGGTTCCGGGTGAAACTCTGTTCAGCATTGAGGATGCTTGCCAAAAGGGTACTGTCATCATGTGCCTGTTGTCCGATGCGGCCGTTATGTCTGTATGGCCCACGATGAAACCGTACCTGACGGCCGGAAAGGCACTTTACTTCTCTCATGGTTTCGCTATCACATGGAGTGACCGTACGGGTGTGGTTCCTCCCAAGGATATTGACGTTATCATGGTTGCTCCTAAGGGATCGGGTACGTCACTCCGTACAATGTTCCTCGAAGGCCGCGGCTTGAACTCTTCTTATGCTATCTATCAGGATGCTACCGGAAAGGCTTTGGACAGAACCCTTGCACTGGGCATCGGTATCGGCTCGGGTTATTTGTTCGAGACTACTTTCATTCGTGAAGCTACTTCCGACCTGACCGGTGAACGCGGTTCTTTGATGGGAGCTATCCAGGGATTGTTGTTGGCTCAGTACGAGGTTCTGCGTGAAAACGGCCACACTCCGTCGGAAGCGTTCAACGAAACAGTTGAGGAACTGACGCAGTCATTGATGCCGTTGTTTGCAAAGAACGGTATGGACTGGATGTATGCCAACTGCTCTACTACTGCCCAACGCGGTGCTCTCGACTGGATGGGCCCGTTCCACGATGCTATCAAGCCGGTGGTGCAGAAGTTGTATCAGAGCGTTAAGTCGGGTAACGAAGCCCAGATTTCTATCGACAGCAACTCTAAGCCCGACTATCGTGAGAAACTGAATGCAGAGCTGAAAGCGTTGCGTGAGAGCGAGATGTGGCAGACTGCCGTAACGGTTCGCAAGCTCCGTCCGGAAAACAACTGATCTCCGGTGCGGACTTCTGAATAAGAGAAGAGGTTGTCTCAGGTTTGAAGATTGCTCTGGATAATACAGGGTGGTCGGTTAATTCAAATTTGGGGCAATCTCTTTTTCATTGCCTGCCGTTCACCTTCTTCACGTATTCGAGCAGTTGCTTGTAGAAAGCATGGTGTCCCAGAGTAGCTGCTTCTCCCAATATGACGAGTTTCATGCGTGCCCTTGTTATTGCCACGTTCATCCTGCGCAAATCATTCAGAAATCCTATTTGGCCTTCTTCATTGGCGCGTACCAGACTGATGAAAATCACGTCACGTTCCTGTCCCTGAAATCCGTCGACGGTGTTGACCGTTATCAGGCTGCGGTAAGGACGCAGGGTGGCGCTGCCTTTTATCTTTCCCCGCAGGTATTGCACTTGCGCCTTGTAGGGCGAGATCAGCCCGAAGTCGATACGTTCCTCAAGAATACGGCTTCCGCCTATCCGCAGGATGTATGCTTCCAGTTCTTTCAGCAGTAAATGGGCCTCCTCCTTGTTGATGCGTCCGAATGTTTCCCCGACAAACTCTTCCTTGAAGTCCATGTCGGAAGTGTCGATCCATGTGACGGGAGTGTCCCAGTCCAATATTCCCCGGTGGCGTATTTCGGGAGCCGCCTCCAGTTCCCCGTCATAAAACCAATTCGAGGAGAAGCGCATAATGTCCTCGTGCATACGGTACTGCACTTTCAGTAGGGATACGGCAGACGGCTTGTTGGCGGCGACTTTCTCCATCAACGTACGTTCCAGTCCGCCACGTGCGGCTTCATAACATTTAATGGTGGGCGGCAACTGGCAATGGTCCCCTGCCAGCACCACCCGGTCTGCCTTGCGGATGGCTATCCAGCAGGCGGCTTCCAGGGCTTGGGCGGCTTCGTCGATGAACAGTGTGCCGAAGCGGCGGCCGTTTAAGAGACGGTGATTGCTGCTCACCAGCGTGGAGGCAATGACGTGGGCGCTGTCAAACAGTTCGGTGTTGATCTGTACTTCCAGCGCTGTGGCGCGGTCGCGCAAGCGGCTCATGCGGCTGCGTATTCCCTCGCGTTCATCATAACTGCCGCGGCGGGCTCTGCCACCCAGTTGCCTCAGTTCCTTACGGATGCTCCATAATTCGGGATAAAGCGGATGATTCTCGAAGCGGCGTTCGTAAGTGAAAGAGAGCATCTTGTCATTGACGCGTGTGGGATTGCCGATTCGTAAAACATTCACGCCTCTGTCCACCAGCTTTTCAGAAATCCAGTCCACTGCCATATTGCTTTGTGCGCAGACCAGCACTTGGGGTTCGCGGTGCAATGTTTCGTAGATAGCCTCTACGAGCGTAGTGGTTTTGCCCGTTCCCGGAGGTCCATGCACGATGGCTACGTCGCGGGCGCATAGCACCTTGTTGACGGCTGTCTCTTGGGTAGAGTTCAACCAGGGGAAGCGCACCGGATAGAGTTCGCGGAACCCGGCTTTCATCGTACCCAGCAGTGTGTCCCGCAGTTCGGCGAGGCGGTTGCCTTTGGCACGAAGAACATCTTCCAGCGCCTCGAACATCGTGCGGTAGGAGGTTTCGTCGAAGTAGAGCTGAACGCCGAGGTTGTCGGCAGACTGTATATCCATAACAGCTCCTGCGCCGGGCATAACCACTACCATACGCACATCGTCCGCATAACTGACGGTGGCCGTAAAATTAAAATAAGTGATCTTTCCGTCGGCCGATTGGCGGAAAAAGCAGACAGGACGTCCGAATTCGAAATTATGTTCTATATCGGTGTTTTCGGTATGCGTAACCTCTATTACTAATTGGTTCAGGGAGTTATAGCAACTTCGCCCCGGTGAGGCAGGATACCAGCAGAGTCCCCGTTTGACTTTCCGGGCGACACCCATATTTTCAGTTTGCCGCTTGAACTCTTCTTTCTCGTATTCGTACTCCATGCGTAACAGGAGTTGTTGCCGTTGAATATGTATAATAGGAGATTGTATGTCGCTCTTTTCGTTCATTCTTATCATTGTAAAGCTCTGTGAGACCTGTCTCCTCTGTGGAGATTATTCTTTTGCAAAGGTAATAAATCCCCGCCGTTGGGGGAAGAAATGCTTTCTTTTGTTAAACTTTTCCTTGTTCTATTTTGTTTATTATATTAATTTGTAATCTTTACAATATTGAAAAACTAAAAAATAAGAGTGGTTATGGTTTATGATTTGACAATGCTTAAAGCGTTTTATTCGCTTTATGAGGGGAAGATAGGGCGCATACGGACTGTGTTGCAACGTCCGCTGACTTTAGCAGAAAAAATTCTGTATGCTCATTTGTATGATGAGAGAAACGTGGAAAACTACAAACGCGGCGAGGACTACGTAAATTTCCGTCCCGATCGTGTTGCCATGCAGGACGCAACTGCACAGATGGCATTATTGCAGTTTATGAATTCGGGACGCAATGAAGCGGCTGTTCCTTCAACCGTACATTGCGACCATCTGATTCAGGCATATAAAGGAGCCAAAGAAGACATTGCCACCGCTACCAAAACCAACGAGGAAGTCTATCGTTTTCTCCGGGATGTCTCTTCCCGTTACGGCATCGGCTTTTGGCAGCCCGGAGCAGGCATCATTCATCAGGTCGTATTGGAAAACTACGCTTTTCCGGGCGGCATGATGATAGGCACCGACTCCCATACTCCGAACGCCGGTGGTTTGGGCATGGTGGCTATCGGCGTTGGCGGTGCCGATGCGGTGGATGTGATGACCGGCATGGAGTGGGAACTGAAGATGCCCCGCCTGATCGGTGTGCGTCTCACCGGATCGCTGAGTGGGTGGGCAGCCCCCAAGGACGTTATTTTGAAGCTGGCGGGAATCCTGACTGTGAAGGGCGGGACAAATGCTGTTATCGAATACTTCGGTCCGGGCACTGCTTCGCTTTCGGCCACCGGAAAAGCCACGATTTGCAACATGGGCGCGGAGGTAGGAGCCACCACCTCGCTTTTCCCTTACGACGAACGCATGGCAACCTACCTGAAAGCCACCGGACGCGAAGAAGTGGCGGACATGGCTACTGCCGTTGCCGCAGAGCTTCGTGCCGATGACGAGGTGATGGCCAATCCGCAGAAGTACTATGACCGTATTATTGACATAGACCTTTCTGCATTGGAGCCTTACATCAACGGACCGTTTACGCCGGATGCGGCTACGCCCATTTCAGAGTTTTCCGAGAAGGTTTTGAAGAACGGTTATCCCCGTAAAATGGAAGTGGGGCTCATCGGCTCCTGCACCAATTCGTCCTATCAGGATTTGAGCCGCGCCGTCTCTTTGGCGCGTCAGGTTACGGAGAAAAACCTGCATATGGCTGCTCCCTTGATTGTCAATCCGGGTTCGGAGCGCATACGCGCCACAGCGGAACGCGACGGCATGATCGGCGTCTTTGAAGAGGTAGGAGCTACGATCATGGCAAATGCCTGCGGCCCTTGTATCGGGCAATGGAAGCGTGTGACGGACGATCCCGTCCGCAAGAATTCCATCGTGACTTCCTTCAACCGTAACTTTGCCAAGCGCGCGGACGGCAATCCGAATACGTATGCGTTTGTGGCTTCTCCCGAACTGACCATGGCGCTGACCATTGCCGGAGATTTATGTTTCAATCCGCTAAAGGACACGCTGATCAGTGCCGACGGCAAAAAGGTGAAGCTCTCCGAACCGGTGGGAGAGGAGTTGCCGCCGAAGGGATTTATGGCAGGCAGCGAGGGATATACCGCGCCTTCCGGTGTAAAGGCGGACATTGTGGTGGATCCCCGGTCGCAACGCTTGCAACTGCTCACCCCGTTTCCTGCTTGGAATGGGGAGGATTTGCTCAATATGCCTTTGCTGATTAAGACGCAGGGCAAATGCACCACCGACCACATCTCGATGGCGGGTCCATGGCTTCGTTTCCGGGGGCATCTGGAGAATATCTCGGATAATATGCTGATGGGGGCCGTCAATGCTTTCAACGGTGAGACGAACAAGGTGTGGAACCGTTCTACAAATACGTACGAAACGGTTTCCGGTACGGCGAAGCTGTATAAGTCCGAGGGTATTCCTTCCATTGTCGTAGCCGAAGAGAATTACGGCGAAGGCTCCAGCAGGGAACACGCTGCTATGGAACCGCGTTTCCTGAATGTGCGTGTCATACTGGCAAAGAGCTTCGCGCGTATTCACGAGACGAACCTGAAGAAACAGGGCATGCTGGCGCTGACCTTTGCCGACAAGGCGGACTATGACAAGGTGCAGGAACACGACCTGCTTTCCGTTGTCGGTTTGAGGAACTTTGCTCCGGGACGCAACCTGGAGGTGGTGCTTCACCATGAGGACGGCAGCAAGGAGAGCTTCGAAGTACAACATACTTATAATGAACAGCAGATAGGCTGGTTTCGTGCCGGCTCTGCATTAAATGCACGATAGAATATGGAAAAAATTACTGTACCTTTTATTACGGGTGACGGAGTTGGGGCAGAGGTGACCCCGTCCATGCGGACCGTTGTGGACGCAGCCCTGAAAAAAGCCTATGGGGGCAGTCGGAGCATAGAGTGGAAAGAGGTTCCGGCGGGCGAACGGGCGTTTCATGAAACCGGCTCTTGGCTGCCGGAAGAGACAATGGAGGCGTTCCGGAAGCATAAGATAGGCATTAAGGGACCGCTGACTACGCCGGTGGGCGGCGGCATCCGTTCGTTGAACGTGGCGTTGCGTCAAGCGCTCGACTTGTATGTGTGCCTGCGCCCTGTGCGCTGGTATAAAGGCGTAGTCTCTCCGGTGAAAGAGCCGCAGAAGGTAAACATGTGTGTGTTTCGCGAAAATACCGAGGACATCTATGCCGGCATCGAATGGGAAGCCGGAACGCCGGAGGCGGAAAAGTTCTACCGTTTCCTGCATGAGGAGATGGGGGTGGCTAAGGTGCGTTTTCCCGAAACCTCTTCCTTTGGCGTGAAGCCTGTCTCCAAAGAAGGGACGGAACGGCTGGTACGTGCGGCATGCCTCTATGCGCTCCAAAACCACCTTCCCTCCGTTACGCTGGTACACAAGGGGAACATCATGAAGTTCACCGAAGGCGGTTTCAAGAAATGGGGATATGAATTGGCAGAGCGCGAGTTCGGCAGGGAGATAGCGGACGGACGTCTTGTCGTTAAGGACTGCATCGCTGACGCTTTCTTGCAGAACACGCTGCTTGTTCCCGAAAACTATTCGGTCATCGCCACTCTGAACCTGAACGGCGATTATGTTTCCGACCAACTGGCTGCCATGGTGGGCGGCATCGGCATCGCTCCCGGAGCCAATATCAATTACGCGACAGGACATGCCATTTTTGAGGCGACCCATGGTACGGCTCCCGACATTGCGGGAAAGGATATTGTGAATCCCTGTTCCATCATTCTTTCGGCTGTGATGATGCTTGGGCATTTGGGCTGGAAAGAGGCGGCTTCGCTGATAGAGGACGCTCTGGAGAGCAGCTTTGCGGAAGGGCGTGCCACTGCCGACCTGGCCCGTTTCATGCCGGGTGGCGTTTCGTTGTCCACATCTGCTTTTACACAGGAAATTGTGGAAAGAATAGAACGCTGCGGGAGATAAATACCATTTACTTAACAAAAACATACATATCATGAAGAAGGAATATCTGATTTATAAACTGTCCGAAGATTTGAAAGAAGCGACCCGGATCGAGAATGAACTGTTCAAGAAGTTTGATGTAAAGCGCGGCTTGCGCAACGAGGACGGAACGGGAGTGCTGGTGGGACTGACCAAGATAGGCAATGTGGTGGGCTACGAGCGTATTCCGGGTGGCGGACTGAAACCTATTCCGGGGAAACTGTTCTATCGCGGTTACGACCTTGAGGACTTGGCGCATGCCATTCTCAAGGAAAAACGCTTCGGCTTTGAGGAAGTGGCCTATCTGCTGCTTTCCGGTCGTCTGCCCGACAAGGAAGAGCTGGCTTCCTTTCGCGAGCTGATCAATGATAATATGCCGTTGGAACAGAAGACGAAGATGAATATCATCGAGCTTGAAGGAAACAACATTATGAATATCCTGGCACGCAGCGTACTGGAGATGTACCGTTTCGATCCGGATGCGGACGACACCTCGCGCGATAACCTGATGCGCCAAAGCATCGAGCTGATTTCGAAATTCCCCACTATCATAGCCTATGCCTTTAATATGCTTCGCCATGCCACTCATGGCCGTTCATTGCATATCCGTCATCCGCAGGAGAATCTTTCGCTTGCAGAGAATTTCCTCTATATGCTGAAGAAGGACTATACGGAACTGGATGCCCGCACCCTCGACCTGCTGCTGGTGTTGCAGGCGGAACATGGCGGCGGTAACAACTCTACGTTTACGGTACGTGTCACTTCCTCCACCGGTACGGACACTTACTCTTCCATAGCTGCGGGCATCGGCTCGCTGAAAGGCCCGCTTCATGGCGGAGCCAATATCCAGGTCACCGACATGTTCCACCACTTGCAGGAGAACATCAGCGACTGGACCAGTGTGGACGAGATAGACACCTATTTTACCCGTATGCTGAACAAAGAAGTGTACAACAAGACGGGACTGATATATGGCATCGGCCATGCCGTCTACACCATCTCCGACCCCCGCGCCCTGCTGTTGAAGGAGCTCGCCCGCGACCTTGCGCGTGAAAAAGGCAAGGAACGGGAGTTTGCCTTCCTTGAACTGCTGGAGGAACGTGCCATTGAGGTCTTTGGCCGCGTGAAGAACAATGGGAAAACCGTTTCGAGCAATGTAGACTTCTATTCCGGCTTTGTATACGAAATGATTGGTTTGCCGCAGGAAATCTTCACTCCGCTGTTTGCCATGGCGCGTATCGTGGGCTGGTGCGCACACCGCAATGAGGAACTGAACTTCGAGGGTAAACGCATCATCCGGCCTGCATACAAGAATGTGCTGGAGGAAGTGGTGTATATCCCTATCAGGAAGCGGTAGGATTTACCTGAGAAACGCAAGCGTCGGATCACCTTATTCTTTCCTATATGGGGTATCTTTCTTTCCACCATGGTGGAAAGAAACTTTCTCCATGAGGGAACAAAACTTTCTTCGTGGAGGAAAGAATAAATATTGGCACTTCCGACGGTAAGCATTTCTGCTCCTTTTTTATAATTCTCGCAAGAAAACGATTTGGAAGTCGCAAGTTTTCTTTATATTTGCCACATCTAAATGAAAGGATATGAGCGAGGAGGGGTTTCATCTGTTTTTGGGAGCGATGTGTGCCACTGCACTTTTTGTATTCATCGCCCTTTATTTCATCAAAGCCGGATATGGAATGTTCCGTACGGCATCATGGGGATATTCCATTAACAACAAGTTGGCATGGGTGCTGATGGAAGCGCCGGTTTTCATTGTCATGTTTTGGCTGTGGGGCAGGAGCGGGGTTGGCTTTTCTGTGCCGGTGTATCTTTTCTTCCTGCTGTTTCAGTTGCATTACTTTCAGAGGTCGTTTGTCTTTCCTTTTCTGCTGAAAGGGAAGAGCCGGATGCCGGTAGCCATTATGGCTATGGGCATTGTGTTCAACGTCCTGAACGGAATGATGCAGGCAGGCGGTTTGTTCTATTTTGCTCCTGAAGGGCTGTATGCCGGTGGTTGGGCCTATTTGCTGAAACCTCACGCCTTGCTGGGAGTGCTGCTGTTCTTTGCAGGCATGTTCATAAATCTTCATTCCGATCATGTGATACGCCATCTGCGCAAGCCGGGCGACACGAGGCATTATCTTCCGGCAAAAGGTCTCTACCGCTATGTCACTTCGGCCAACTATTTCGGTGAATTGGTGGAGTGGACAGGCTTTGCCATACTCACCGCTTCACCCGCTGCATGGGTGTTTGTCTGGTGGACTTTTGCCAATCTCGTTCCCCGTTCCGACGCCATTTACCGCCATTACCGGGCAGAATTCGGGGATGAGGCTGTGGGAAAACGCAAACGCATCATACCTTATATCTATTGAATAACCGAAACTTCATAATTCACAATTCACGATTCATAATTCATAATTCATAATTCACAATTCATAAAGTCGTCACATGGAATCAAAATTATTCACACCGGTCACTTTCGGACCGTTGACTTTGCGCAACCGTACCATCCGTTCGGCTGCTTTCGAGAGTATGTGTCCGGGCAACGCTCCTTCGGATATGTTGCTCAATTATCACCGTTCGGTTGCGGCAGGAGGTATCGGGATGACCACTGTGGCCTATGCCGCCGTTACCCGGAGCGGCCTTTCTTTCGACCGTCAGTTGTGGATGCGTCCCGAAATAATTCCGGGGCTTCGTAGGCTGACCGATGCGGTGCATGCTGAAGGCGCTGCTGCCGGAATTCAGTTGGGACACTGCGGAAACATGTCCCACAAGAGCATTTGCGGGTGTACGCCCGTTGGTGCAAGTGGCGGCTTTAACCTCTATTCGCCCACCTTTGTGCGCGGGCTGCGTGCCGATGAACTGCCGGAACTGGCGCGTGCCTACGGGCGTTCGGTGAATTTAGCGCGTGAGGCGGGGTTCGACGCTGTGGAAATCCATGCGGGACATGGTTATCTCATAAGCCAGTTTCTGTCGCCTGCCACCAATCATCGTAAGGATGAATTCGGCGGGTCTTTGCAGAACCGTATGCGTTTTATGGATATGGTGTTGGAGGAAGTGATGAAGGCTGCCGGCAACGATATGGCTGTACTTGTGAAGATGAACATGCGCGACGGTTTCCGGGGAGGCATGGAGATGGATGAAACGATGCAGGTGGCGAGGCGTCTCGAACAGTCGGGTGTGCATGGACTGGTGCTGAGTGGCGGTTTTGTGAGTAAAGCGCCCATGTATGTGATGCGCGGGGAAATGCCGATTCGCAGCATGACGCACTACATGACGTGCTGGTGGCTGAAGTATGGAGTGCGTATGGTGGGCAAATGGATGATACCGGCGGTTCCTTTCAAAGAGGCTTATTTCCTGGAGGATGCCTTGAAGTTTCGTGCAGAGCTGAAAATGCCGTTGATATATGTAGGCGGACTGGTTTCGCGTTCCAAAATAGACGAGGTGCTGAACGAGGGCTTCGATGCCGTACAGATGGCACGTGCATTGCTCAACGAACCGGGTTTCGTAAACCGGATGCGCGAAGAGGAGGATGCCCGCTGCAATTGTAAGCACAGCAATTATTGCATAGCCCGGATGTACTCCATTGAAATGGCTTGTCACCGGCATCTGGGCGAGGAGCTTCCCGCTTGTCTGAAAAAGGAAATAGAGAAAATTGAAGCCAAAGGCTGATTGGAATTTTTGTAACCGGTAATTAATAATTGATAATCGTGAAACTTGCTGTCATAACCGGCGCCGACGGTGGCATGGGAACGGAGATAACGCGTGCTGCGGCTAAGGCCGGATATAAGATTGTTATGGCTTGTTACCGCCCTGAAAAGGCGGAAAAGGTAAAGGAAATGCTGGTGCGTGATACCGGCAATCCGCATATTGAGGTGTTGGGCGTCGACTTGTCCTCACTTGCATCTGTGGCGGCGTTTGCCGAGATTCTTTTGAAACGCGGCGATGCCGTCGGTCTGCTGATGAACAATGCGGGGACAATGGAGACGGAGCGCCGCATCACAGAGGATGGCTTGGAGCGTACGGTAAGCGTCAACTATGTGGCCCCTTATTTGCTGACGCGCAAACTTCTTCCTCTGATGGGAGAAGGAAGCCGTATCGTGAATATGGTGTCTTGTACTTATGCTATCGGACATCTCGATTTTCCGGACTTCTTCCTCCGCGGCAGGAGAGGGGGCTTCTGGCGTATTCCTATTTATAGCAATACGAAATTGGCTCTGACCTTGTTTACGATTAATCTGGCTGCCCGCATCAGGGAAAGGGGCATCGTGGTGAATGCTGCTGATCCGGGAGTGGTTTCCACCAATATCATAACAATGCACATGTGGTTCGACCCGCTGACGGATATTTTCTTCCGTCCTTTCATCCGTACGCCGAAGCAGGGAGCGGCTACGGCCATTCACCTACTGCTGGATGAGGATGCCGGAAAGCGTACGGGTACGTTGAATGTGAACTGCCATCCCAAGCGGCTTTCAGGGAAATATACCGGTCATGTGCAGATGCAGGAGCTGTGGAACAGGACGGAAAAGATTGTGGAGAAATGGTTGTGACAAAAAAAGAGCGAGTGTTAAGACCCGCTCTTTTTTGTCTTTATGCTTTGCTGACTTTTGTCAGATGGAAAGCTCTCTTAATACGTTTACCAGATCTTTCTTGATAGGCTTGTCATTCTTGATGGCTTTCGTGAAAGGTACATAAACCACTTCATCATGCTCTATGCCGATCATGACATTGCGCTGGCCTTCCATAATGGCGTCGATTGCTGCGGCACCTAAACGGCTGGCAAGGATACGGTCGTGCGCCGTCGGGCTGCCGCCACGTTGCAAATGGCCGAGGATCGTTACACGCACGTCATACTGGGGATACTCGTTTTTCACGCGTTCCGCATAGTGCATCGCACCGCCGGTTAATTCGCTTTCGGCTACAATCACGATACTGCTGTTTTTGGATTTGCGGAAACCGTTTTTGATGAATTCTTCCAGTTGGTCCACTTCCGTGCTGAACTCCGGAATAATGGCTGCCTCGGCTCCGGAGGCGATAGCGCCGTTCAGAGCAAGGAAACCTGCATCGCGTCCCATTACCTCAACGAAGAAAAGGCGCTCGTGGGAAGTCGCTGTGTCGCGAATCTTGTCTACGGCATCCAAAATCGTATTCAAGGCGGTGTCATAGCCGATTGTCGTGTCTGTTCCGTAAAGGTCGTTGTCGATAGTTCCCGGCAGACCGATACAGGGAACGTCGAATTCTTGCGCAAAAATGCGCGCACCTGTCAGAGAACCGTCGCCGCCGATAACCACCAAAGCGTCAATGCCTTCTTTTTTCATGTTGTCATACGCAACCTGACGGCCTTCGGGAGTGGTGAACTCTTTGCAACGGGCTGTTTTCAGAATAGTACCGCCCAGTTGGATGATGTTGCTCACATTCTGGCTTTTGAATTCTTTAATCTCGCCGGTTACCAAACCTTTGTAACCTCTATATATGCCTTTCACTTGAAGTCCGTTGTAAATAGCCGCGCGTGTCACTGCGCGAATAGCTGCGTTCATTCCCGGAGCGTCACCGCCCGATGTTAAGATACCGATACACTTAATTGTTCCCATAACAATCTCCTTATTTAGTGTTAATAATTACCTTAAAAATTTGCTGGCAAAGATAACAAAAGCTTTTTAAATTCGTGATTTTATTGCCTCGGATATTTCTTCCATTAACCATTTGGGCGTGGAGGTGGCCCCGCATATGCCAATGGACTCTGCACCGAGGAGCAGTTCGTTATCTATTTCTTCCGCACTGTCAATCAGGTGCGAGTTCGGATTTACTTTTTTACATTCGCTGAACAGGATTTTTCCGTTGGAGCTTTTCTTGCCGCTGACAAAAAATACCAGGTCATGCGAGGCGGCGAATTTCTTGATGTTGGGGATGCGGTTGGCTACTTGCCGGCATATGGTATCGTAATACTCGAAAGTGACATCCGGGGATATATGCTCTTTTATATATTCCACTATCTTCTGAAATTCGTCGAGTGATTTGGTGGTTTGCGAATAGAGGCGTATGCTTTTGCTGAAATCCAGCGTTCCGGCTTCTTCCAGCTTTTCAATGACGATTGCCTGCCCTGTGGTCTGTCCCACTAAGCCCAGCACCTCGGCATGCCCGTTTTTGCCATATATGACGATCTGCTTCTCTTCATCATCCTCCTGAATGTACTCCTGCTTGATTTTCTTTTGCAGGCGTAGCACCACCGGACAGGTGGCGTCGATGATCTCTATGTTGTTGCGCCGGGCGATTGTATAGGTCTCAGGCGGTTCGCCATGTGCCCGTAACAAAACTTTGACGTCATGCAAACGGTTGAACTCCTCATGGTTGATGGTGATGAGGCCCATGGCTTTCAGCCGCTCCACTTCACGACTGTTGTGTACAATGTCGCCCAAACAGTATAAGGTTCCGCCTTTGGTCAGTTCTTCTTCAGCTTTATTGATTGCGGTCACTACTCCGAAGCAGAAACCGGATCCTTCATCTATTTCCACTTTTGCCATATCGCAGATTTTTTGGATTATGCTTTACAAACCTTTTCAAACTGTGCTGCCAGCCATTCCTTTTGTTGTGAGACTGTCATGTGGCTATTGTCCAGCAGCAATGCGTCGTCGGCTTTGCGGAGAGGGCTTACCTCTCTGTTTTGGTCTATATAATCCCGTTGTTTCACATTCTCTAAAATCTCGTCGAAACCAGCTTCCTCCCCTTTGGCTTTCAACTCGTCATATCTGCGCTGTGCGCGGATTTCGGGAGAGGCCGTTACGAAGATTTTCAGTTCGGCATCCGGAAAGACGGTAGTGCCGATGTCGCGGCCGTCCATTACAATGCCTTTGGATTTTCCCATTTCCTGCTGTTGGGCTACCATTGCTTCGCGTACAAAGTCGAGTGCGGCAATGGGACTGACGCGGGAAGATACCTCCATTGTACGAATCTTTTTTTCCACGTTGACACCATTCAGAAACGTGTCGGGACGTCCTGTATCCGGATTCAGTTGAAAAGAAATATGAATGTCTTTAATCTGCTCTTTCAGCTTCTCCGTATCAATGTCGTTGCCGGTGAACAGACCGTTTTCCATACTATATAAAGTGACGGCGCGGTACATGGCTCCGCTGTCAATGTAGATATAACCTATTTCGCGGGCCAGATCCTTGGCCATTGTACTTTTTCCGCATGAAGAAAAACCGTCGATTGCGATTGTAATCTTTTTCATATGAAATGATTTTATACTATATTTATATGGAAATATTCTTTTCGATAGAAAAAAATGAATATTTCAATTAAAATTCCTGCCAAAGATACGGTATTTTTAAAATATCTCGTTACATTTGTGGCACAAAAGCAGAGGAAGGCTTTTGAAGAATTAAAAAAATGAAAATGCACTGCTTATTGTGTGAAAAAACACAGCTAAGCAAAAACAATCGTGGGAAAAGTACTATATTTGCCACAGATGGGAAACACTAATAATTATAGTATAAATTATGGAAATTAAAAAGACACCTAAGGCAGACTTGGAGAACAAAAAGTCAACTTGGCTGCTCGTCGGTTACGTGATTGTGCTCGCGTTTATGTTCATCGCATTTGAGTGGACAAAACGTGATATCAAGATTGATACGAGCCAAGCCATTACCGACCTTGTATTTGAAGAGGAAATAATTCCTATTACGGAACAACCTGAGCAGGCGGCTCCACCACCTCCTCCTGCCGCTCCTCCGATTGCAGAAACCTTGACAATCGTGGAAGACGATGCCGATGTGGAAGAAACTACTATTGCTACATCTGAGGAAACAAATCAAGCTGTAGAAATTAAATATGTTCCAGTAGCCGTTGAGGAAGAAGAACCGGAAGAACAGACTATCTTTGAGGTAGTAGAACAAATGCCGGAATTCCCGAATGGCGGTATGGCCGGCTTGATGCAGTATCTGAGCAAGAACATCAAATATCCTACTATCGCTCAGGAAAACGGTACCCAAGGTCGTGTAACTGTACAGTTCGTTGTTAACAGAGACGGTAGTATCGTAGATGCTAAAGTTCTTAGAGGTGTGGACCCGTATTTGGATAAAGAAGCTATCCGCGTGATCAGTTCCATGCCGAAATGGAAACCGGGTATGCAACGTGGTAAGGCAGTGCGTGTAAAATATACGGTGCCTGTAATGTTCCGATTGCAGTAATAAAATATTTATAACGTGAGGAGGCTGCCTAAAAGCAGCCTCTTTTCATTCTCTGCTATTCTTAAATTGAAATACTTATGTTTACAGCTTCCGAGCTTCTCGAAAAAATAAATTCTCATATTGCAGACCTGCAGTTTGTCCGTACTCCCAAAGGTTTATACGATCCTGTCACCTATGTCTTGTCAATGGGTGGAAAAAGAATCCGTCCCGTATTGATGCTTATGGCTTACAACCTCTACAAGGAGGATGTTGAGTCTGTCTTTTCACCGGCAACGGGTATCGAAGTATATCATAATTATACATTGCTGCATGATGACCTGATGGATCGTGCAGACAAACGTCGTGGAAAAGACACTGTGCATAAAGTCTGGAATGACAATGCCGCCATCCTTTCGGGTGATGCGATGCTGGTGCTGGCTTATCAGTTTATGGCGCAATGTCCGGTGGGGCATCTGAAAGAGGTAATGGACTTGTTCAGCCTAACGGCGCTTGAGATTTGTGAAGGTCAACAGATGGATATGGAGTTTGAACGGCGAAATGATGTGAAAGAGGAGGAATATTTGGAAATGATTCGTCTGAAGACATCTGTTCTGTTGGCTGCGAGCTTGAAAATAGGAGCACTATTAGGGGGCGCTTCTGCAGAAGATGCGGAGCGTTTGTATGACTTTGGTGTGAACATGGGAGTAGCCTTTCAATTGAAAGATGATTTGCTGGATGTATATGGTGACGCCGCTGTCTTTGGAAAGAATATAGGTGGGGACATCTTGTGCAATAAGAAGACTTATATGCTGATCAAGGCTTTAGACCATGCGGATAAGGAGCAACTGAGCCAATTGGAGCATTGGATCACCATTGCTGACTTTAATCCGGTTGAGAAGATTGCAGCCGTAACCGATTTGTATAATCAGATAGGGGTTAAAGGTCTTTGTGAGAATAAAATGGTAGAATATAGTGACAAGGCTATGGATAGTCTGGCTGCTGTCAGTGTGTCGGATGAGAAGAAAAAAGAGCTGGAAAAACTTATAAAAGAACTGATGTACCGGGAAGTGTAACTAATATTAATCCGATTACCCAATGCCTTATAGGAGATTACCAAATACAGACCAAGCAAGAATACGGGCGCTGAAAGCCGTAGTTGTGAAAGGCGATATATATAATGTATATGATTTGGCAGTGTCTTTAAAAACTCTTACGGATGCCAGAAATTTCCTGATGAAATTTGAGGCTGCCCAAGCGTATTATGCCGAGTGTTTTGAACGCCAGTCGAAAGCCGGGCGTAAGCACCAGTCGAATGTAAAGATAGCACGCCTTTATATCTCGCATTTTATTCAAGTCTTGAATTTGGCTGTAATCCGTTCGGAAATCCGCACTGCGCATAAAGAGTATTACGGCTTGGACATGAAGAGTAATAATGTACCTGATTTGTCCACCGAAACAGCTCTCGCAGAGTGGGGACGTAAGATCGTTGACGGTGAGAACAGACGTACTTCTCAAGGTGGAATCCCTATTTATAATCCTACCATTGCCAAGGTCAGGGTACATTATGATATTTTTATGGAGAGTTATGAGAAGCAAAAGAATTTGCAGGCCTTGACAGCCCGTAGCCTGGAAATGCTTGCTTCCATGCGTGCCGAGGCTGATGCTTTGATCTTAAATATCTGGAATCAGGTGGAACAGAAATATGCAGGAATCACACCCAATGAAAAACGCTTGGATTTGTGTCGTGCTTATGGCCTGATTTATTATTATCGTACCGGAGAAAAAGAAGAAATAACGAAATGAGGTTAGTCGATTCACATTCCCACCTTTTTCTGGATGAATTCCAATCTGATTTGCAACAAGTGATGGCCCGCGCTCAAGCAGCGGGAGTAACTCATATCTTCATGCCCAACATCGATAGTACGACCATAGAGCCCATGCTTCGTGTTTGTTCGGAGTACAAAGGATATTGCTTTCCGATGATGGGGCTGCATCCTACTTCTGTAAATGCCGATTATAAGAAAGAGCTGGCCATTGTGTCCGAACATTTGGCAATGCCGAATGATTATGTGGCAATCGGTGAAATCGGCATGGATCTCTATTGGGACAAAACTTTCCTGAAAGAACAGCAATTTGTTTTTGAGCAACAGATACAATGGGCGTTGGAATACGAACTGCCCATAGTTATCCACTGTCGTGAAGCATTTGATTATATATATAATGTACTGAAACCTTACAAAACATCTCCTTTGAAAGGCATTTTTCATAGTTTTACAGGTACATTGGAAGAAGCGCTCCGCATATTGGAGTTTCCTGATTTTTCTATTGGTATCAATGGCGTGGTGACATTTAAAAAGTCGAATTTGCCGGAAGTTTTATCAAGCATACCTTTAGCGCGGATAGTCCTTGAAACCGATTCCCCCTACCTTACTCCTGTGCCGAATCGGGGGAAGAGAAACGAGAGTGCAAATGTTAAGGACACCCTGTTAAAAGTAGCCGAAATATATGGGAAGCCGCCTGAGGAAGTGGGCTGCATCACTTCTGAAAATGCCTTAAAAGTGTTTGGAATACTCAAATAAGGTTCCTAAGATTTTAAAGTTTATTAATTTTGAGATTTTATTGCGGATAAAACTTTGATAATGCTGTGGAAGAACAAAAAAAAGAATACATTTGTAGCTGAAAACGCTTGTGGTTCGCATTTTTTTTGTAATTTGCACCCGATTTCGAAAAAGGCGTATATTGGAGAGATGCTCGAGTGGTTGAAGAGGCACGCCTGGAAAGCGTGTATACCCCTAAAGGGTATCCGGGGTTCGAATCCCCGTCTCTCCGCAGGGATTTGAGATAGCGAAAAACAATAAATAAATATAATAAGTAATTTAATTAATTAATCTTAAAAATTAGACACACAATGAAAAAGTTATTTGCAATTGTTGCTGTGATGGGAGTCTTAACATTTGGCTCAACTCAACTTGCTCAGGCTCAAGATGCTCCTGCTGCTGAACAAACAGAACAAGCTGCTCCTGCAGCACAAGCAGCTCCTGCTGACGAAGTTGCTGCTCCTGCTGTTGAAGCTGAAGAAGGCGGTATTCACAAAGAAATCAAAACTAAGTTTATTGAAGGTACTGCATCTTTCATGAGTTTGGTTGCTATCGCATTGGTTATCGGTCTTGCTTTCTGTATTGAACGTATCATTTACTTGAGCTTGGCTGAAATCAACACTAAGAAGTTTATGGCTGCTATTGAAGCTGCTTTGGAAAAAGGCGACGTTGAAGCTGCTAAAGACATCGCACGCAACACAAGAGGTCCTATCGCTTCTATCTACTATCAAGGTTTGATGAGAATTGATCAAGGCATTGACGTTGTTGAAAAATCAGTCGTTTCTTACGGTGGTGTACAGGCCGGTTACCTGGAAAAAGGTTGCTCTTGGATCACACTGTTTATCGCAATGGCTCCGTCATTAGGATTCTTGGGTACTGTAATCGGTATGGTGCAGGCATTTGATAAAATCCAACAAGTAGGTGATATCTCTCCGACAGTTGTAGCAGGTGGTATGAAAGTTGCCTTGATTACAACTATCTTCGGTTTGATCGTTGCTTTGATCCTGCAGGTATTCTATAACTATATCTTGTCTAAGATTGAAGCTTTGACCAGCGAAATGGAAGATTCTTCTATCTCTCTGTTGGATATGGTTATCAAATATGACTTGAAATACAAAAAATAAGTAAAATGGCTAAGTTATCATATAAAGTATCATACTACGTACTGTACGTAATGTTTGCTGCCATCTTGGTAGTATTGGGCTTGTTCTACTTCGGTGGAGACGCTCAAGGCGATGCAGTACTTATGAGCGTTGACTCTGAAATGTGGCAACCTGCCCAAACTGATGCCTTGATCTATTTGATGTATGGTTTGTTTGGTATAGCTGTCGTTGCTACAGTGGCTGCTTTCCTGTTCCAATTTGGAACTGCCTTGAAAGATAATCCTGGAAATGCATTGAAATCTTTGATCGGTGTAATTATATTGGTTGCCGTTGTTGTTATAGCATGGGCTATGGGTAGTGATGAACCTCTCGTTATCCCGGGTTATGACGGTACGGACAATGTGCCTTTCTGGTTGAAGATCACTGATATGTTCCTTTATTCTATCTACATCTTGTTTGCTGCAACAGTGCTTGCAATCATCTTTAGTAGTATTAAGAAGAAATTATCATAATCAATTGAGATAACTCAATTTAAAGAGTAATTACAATGGCAAAAGGAAAAAGAAAAGTTCCTGATATTAACTCAAGTTCTACGGCGGATATTGCCTTCCTGTTGTTGATCTTCTTCTTGATTACAACGTCTATGGATACTGACCGTGGTTTGGCAAGACGTTTGCCACCTCCACCGGAGCAGGAACAGAACAATGACGATATTAAGTTGAAAGAGCGCAACGTATTGCAAGTCTTCCTGAATATGAACGACCAGTTGATGTGCGGAAACGATTATATCACAACTGATCAATTACGTGCAAAAGCAAAAGAATTTATTGCCAACCCGTATAACGATGATTCCAAACCGGAAAAATATTCAAAAGAGATTCCGTTCTTTGGTAACATGATGATTACGGAAAAGCATGTAGTTTCTTTGCGTTGTGACCGTGGTTCTTCTTATAAGGCATATATTGCTGTACAGAATGAGTTGGTTGCAGCTTATAATGAGTTGCGTGATGAACTGGCTCAGGAAAAATGGCAGAAAAATTATGCTGATTTGAACGAGGACCAACAAAAAGCAATTCGTGATATTTATCCTCAGAAGATCTCTGAGGCAGAACCTAAAAAGTACGGAGAAAAGAAGTAATGGGAAAATTTAATAAAACTGGCAAACGTGAAATGCCGGCGTTGAACACTTCTTCTCTGCCTGACCTTATCTTCACCTTGTTGTTCTTCTTCATGATTGTAACAACTATGCGTGAGGTAACATTAAAGGTTGAGTTTAAGGTTCCGCAAGCAACAGAGTTGGAAAAACTTGAAAAGAAGTCTTTGGTTACGTTTATCTATGTAGGAAAACCTACTGCTGAATTCCGTAAGAAATTAGGTAATGAAAGCCGTATCCAGTTGAATGACAGTTATGCTGAAGTTGCAGCAATCCAAGACTATATTATTGGTGAACGTGCCAGTATGAAGGAAGAGGATCAGCCGCAGATGACAGTGTCTTTGAAAGTTGACCAAGATACGAAAATGGGTATCGTAACAGATATCAAAGAGGCTCTTCGTAAGGCTTATGCATTGAAAATTAACTATTCTGCGCAACCGCGTCAGTAAAAGTTAGTTCAGACTATATGAATAAAGGCTGCTTGTAAAAACAAGCAGCCTTTATTTTTTATAGGAATTGGGGATAAATGAATATCTGTATTTATTCTGCTTTGTATACTTCCCGGTAAATACATTTTTTTACCTGCTCAAAGTCTTTCTCACATTCCAAGTCGCCATGAGCCATTAATAGCATAGGAAGATAATTATCTCCCACTTTATAAGGTGGTTGCATATATGGTTTTTCCCATAAGGTAAAACCATGTCGTTTATAGAAATTGATTCGTCGTATTGCCATTTCTTCCTCGGGCATTTCTACTTCTAGAATAATGGGCTTGTTGAGCTGCTGGCATAAATGGTTTAAGACATTCTTGCCATGACCTCCATTGCGTAGGGAAGGGTCAATAGCGAAATGCTCTACGTAATAAAAATGCCCGAAATCCCAGTACGTGATAAATCCGACCGGAGTGTCGTGATGAAGAATGATGTTGCAGTAAAAATGGGTTTTAGTATCTGTATAATTACGCAATTCTTCCAATGGGCGATATTCTTCCGAAGGAAAAGAGGCGGTCATCAGTTGTTCCATGTAATTGTACAAGGTTGCATCCTTAGTTGTGATACGTTGAAATTTAATCATAAGTCAGTCTTTTGATGTTTATTATTCAGTATAAAAATCTATGATTCGGCGGAGAGCACGTTGGCACACAGGACAGAATTCCGGATATTCGTTGGTGCGCATGCGGCAGTTATCTGCCGGGCGGAAAATACCCTTTGCAGAGTAGCCTCCTCCTTCATACACACCTGTCGGGTATTTTTCACTTGCACTTATCGGAGTGGGAATAGGAATGTTTGAGGGAAGCATGTCTTTCCATTTCGACGCAAAGTCCACTTGTGTACTGATGTTCTGTTCCCATGGCTCTATATCCAATGGATAAGTGTCTGTCATAATATCGTTGTCATAGAAATATTCATCGGCAAGTCCACCAAAGCTATGTCCGAATTCATGTACTACTACCGGACGAAACATGGCGTGATGAGCAGTGGTCAGGGTGTAGGAATTATAAATACCTCCACCACCGTACTCTTCCGTATTGGCTAATATGATAATGTGCTCATAAGGGATTCCCGCTAAGGCATCATGTACTGCTCTTACGCGTGATGTGGTCAAATAACGGTCGGAGTAGAATGTACTGAAATGTGAGCTGAAAGCAGTGTGTTTCCATTCGTTTAGTCTTGGCACGCTGACTCCACTGTCTATGGAAGGGCTGGCGACAGCAACAATATTGAAACGTTTCTTCATGGATTTGAAAGGCTCGTGTGCAAAAAGGCTTTCACAGGCAATGCCGGCATCTTTATAAAATGTCTGCATTTCCTGAGGGGTGTATCCTTCCGCGAGGATAGCTACATCAATGCATTTGTCGGCATCTCCATTTTGTAGCAGGTACTTATGCGGAGTAATGTGTGAGTTCCCTTTTTGTGCTATCAACACATCGTCAGGATGTATGGTATGCCTCATGGAGACACGAATGTTGCGGCGCGAATCGAGTAGAATTATTTCTATTTCGGCCGGTTGGAGGGGATACGGAAGAAGGAATGTATTTTCAAATCCCTTTGTTACACTTTTGGCTTCATCTGTTTCCAGCCATTCCTGAAAGAGCGAGGAAAAGGAAGTTGTATAAATAGTCTTTCCACTGGCCGCATCGCGCATGACAATCTGTCCGTTGCCTTGTAATGGAAGTTCCGCCAGATGATGTTTTCTTCCCGCCCATGTGGGGAGAGAGGACAGGCCGTCCAGACAAATGTCTTGTTGGGATGCATTGCCGCTGAATATGTAATCGGCACGAAGCGTTTTGTCTGCAAAATATTCGGCAAATACCTGTGCATATATGGGAGAGACTGCTGTTAGACAGAGTAAAAGTAAAATATATTTTTTCATATTCATTATAGTTTAATTACTTCACAAATATACGATTATTTCGGCACTATCCATATCTTAATATAAATGAGAGACACGAAACTCTATTTTGAATCCTGTATCTCTCATTCCTATTAATATGCGGTAATGCCGAATTATAAATGCCTACTGTGAGATTTAGATTATTTTATGACGGCTACAAAGCCACCACGTGGCAAACACTCTATTGTCAGGTCTGATTTAACATTTGCCAAAGGGATGTTTTCTTCAATGGCAAAATGCTTGTCATCTATACCATCTTTGAATATAGAGATTTTCTTATCGCTAACAGCTATTTTATCTAATGATATATGAAGTGTTTTTGTTTCATTAGTGCCATTGATGCCTCCAATATACCATACGTCGCCTTTACGACGTGCCAGGATTACTTCTTCTCCCGGATAACCGGCTAATAATTTTGTATCATCCCAAGCAACAGGCAGTTCTGACAAAAGTCTCTTCACCGGTTCCGGTAAGCCATAATAAACAGAGGGTCTGTCCGGCATATGCTGCAGCGCTGATTCAAAAATGACCGGCAATGCCAGTTCATGGGCATATGAAGTAATATGAGGATGTTGAGAATTGGAAAAAGTTCCCGGAGTATAATCCATCGGCCCTACGACATTTCTTGTAAAAGGCAAAGTCGCGTTATGCTCGGCAGCCCGATTGGTTAATATTGGAGCATTATTATACCATTCGGCGCCATATACCCCCTCAACCGACATCATGTGGGGATATGTACGTTGCCACCCTCGCGGAATAGTAGCCCCATGAAAATTAAGCATTAGTTTATATTTTATGGCATCTTCGAGCAAATCTATATAGTAATTCATGGTAGAAACACTGTCACCCGAGAAGAAGTCCACTTTAATACCGGCAATTCCCATTTCGCTCAACCATGCATATTCTTTTTCCCGGTCTTGCTTTTTATTCAAACGGAACAAGGGGCCGGGACCAATCCAGTTTGTACTTGAGTTATACCATAGCAAAGGCTTAATACCCTTGTTTAAAGTATACTTCACAGCATCTTGAAGATTGCCTCCATTGCTCATTTCATCCCATTCCCAATCAATCAAGTTGTAAGGCCAATGCATTTCAGCTGCCAAATCAATATACTCTTTGACTTTTTGATAATCCTTAGAGCCATGGTTATATGCCCAGTATATCCAGGACACCATGCCGGGATTTATCCATTCTGTATATTCTACTTTAGAAGGGTCAGAGACGTCAGTTACCAGTGTTGACTCCACAATATCGGACAAACCTCCTATAATGAGTACCCTCCAAGGAGAAACCCATGTTTTTTCAGCGACCTGTTTTTTATCGGCAAGTTTCACTTGGTATCTGTCATTGTTATCACCGTTGAATAAAAGAGAACCGCAATGTCCACGTCTGATATTTGCTTCTGTTATCAGCATAAATACAGAATCCTGCAGCTCTATGAGTCCGGGATATCCCCAAGAGTTAACTTTGGGACGGCCGGGGAGTTTTCCATCTGTTGATGCCGGAAAAAACTTTTCGTATCCGGGGTCGTATTGCTGCATCCATCTTTTGGCTCCTTGCGGAATATTATATGCCGTATATTCATCAACGACATATTCTTTGTCTGCAATAGTATTAATTTCATATCTGAAAACGACCCCATTGTCATATACTCTGAATGTAATATCCAAAGCGTTTCCTTCTTGGTTTTCAAAAGAATAGGTCCTTTCAAAGGCTTCATTGATACAATGACTGCGTTTTCCCGTTATCATCTTGTAATCATCGACGATTCGTTTTGCCTTAGAAACAGATTTCAGCTTCAAATTTCCATAAAACTTCTGAACATCTGTTTCCAACCCCAGTTCTGTTTGGGAAAGGATAGTTTTTCCGTCATAGTTCACAGAAAAAGTAATCTTGTCATAAGCCTTTCCCTCCATAGGCTCCACTGTAACTCCTAGTTTACCGGTAGGAGAGGTTACATCCAATGTTTCTGTACTGCATGAGCTGATCAGGATGACAACTAGTACAAACCATATATTTCTTGGTAAATACATATCGTTTTTTATTTTCTTGTATCGTTAAACAAACACTTTTTTATTCTTGCAATAGGTTATGGCAATTGGATTTTCATCCTTTTACCTTGATATACGACTGTTTTTTCCGCAGACGGACTTATGATACGGAGAGTCCTGTTGGCCTGCATGCCGGGATATTCTCCTTGCCGTTCTTCTATCGTCAGTACTCGTTTACGGTCATTCCAGTTAAAACGGATGTTGCTATATGCCCCTTTTTCATAATTGTAATTATCTCCCTCATCCTCGTATAAAATGAATGAAGCGTCTTCACCCGGATAAATGTGTATCTCCAAGGGGGCGCTAAGATTTTCCGAAGCATATTGCTTTTTCATGCCTAACGGTAATATGGTACCGGCTTTTACAAATACCGGGATTTTCTCTATTGATGCCGGAATATCCACGTATTGTCCTCCCTCATAGACCTTTCCATTCCAAAAATCAATCCATCCTGCCGCATGTTCAGGAAGGTAGGTTTTCCAGCTTTGTACATTGCTTTGGGTTATGGGATTAATCAGTAAGGAGTTTCCAAACATATATTCATTCTGCTGTTTCAAAGCCTCCTTATCTTGTGAAAAATCAAATATCAGCGGACGCATAAAAGTACCTCCTTGGTGTGAAACTAATGCAGTATGTGAATATATATAGGGTAATAGGCGATAACGTAGGTCTAAGAAGTCGGAAACAATGTGTTCCACTTGTTCTCCGTACCGCCAAGGCTCTGTCTGACTCATATAACCATGAATACGCATCAATGGCAGGAAGGTTCCGGCCTGTATCCAACGCAACATTCGTTCCTGGTAATCTTTATTCGTATACTGGTCGGAAGGGCGGAAAAAGCCGCCTGCATCATAGGTCCACCAAGGCAGGCCGGTAGCCATTTGTCCTAATCCGCCAGCTATTTGCCGACGAAGTGTTTCCCAGTCATTGCCCACGTCTCCCGACCATGTTACTGCACCATATCGTTGTATACCGGAGAACCCGCTTCGGGTTAATATCATAGCACGCCGATCCGGGTCATCCTTACGTAAGCCTTCATAGACGGTTTTATTCACAAAAAGCGGATAAACATTGCGGTAGAATTCACCCGGGGTTTTCCCATTGTTTATTCGCCGGTTCAGTAAATCATCATTTTCCGGTTCGGTAGCGTCCTGCCACCACGCATCAATTTTGTAGGGCCTCAATAATTTACTGCTAAAATTATGCCAATAAAAAGCTGCTGCATCAGGATTGAAAAAATCAATCCAATCTGTGCCGGGAATGTAAAAACCTTTAGACTCCATTTGCTTTCCAAGTGCCGATTGCTTATCTATTTTAGACCAAACGGACAACATCAGGTGCATGTTCATGTTATGAAGCTCACGTACCATTTTGCCGGGATCCGGATATTTGCTTTCATCGAATTGCATGGCATTCCACCCGTACTTTCCCCACCATTGCCAATCTTGTACGATCACATCCACAGGGAGCTTCCGTTTCCTAAATTCATGTGCGTTTTCCAGCAGCTCCGCTTGTGTATTATAACGTTCCCGACAATGAATATAGCCTAATGCCCAAAGCGGCAACATAGGCGCTTTGCCTGTCAACTGACGGTAACCGGCTATTATTTCATCGGCATTTCCGGAGAATACAGTATAGTCCAAAGAATGTGCTACCGGAGAACGGAAGACAGTCTCATCGGTTACTTGTCTCCAATATAATACGGGGGAATCTTCCTTTACGCCCTGTACTTCAACAGTATGTTCTCCTTTCGATAATTCTACTATAACGGAAGTTGTAGGAGGGAGCCACAAATTATTCACATCGACAATTTTATTTCCATCAATAGCGATGTAATGTTTGCGTGCCATACGCTGCCCTACATCCAACAGCAATCCGTACTGTCCGTCGGCCGGAACACTGAATGTTGCTGTGAATGACTTGAAGAGACGAGTCTCGCGTTTATTGCCTTTTGTACTTGTCGCGTCCACTGTAACGGCTTGTCCCTCTGTCTTTGCCGGTAATAACTTTACAGACTCGTCGGCAGGATTAAAGTCTGTCAGACCATAGTTGTTCCACAAAATGCCATATCCCTTGTTGGAAAGAATAAAAGGAATTGCGATCTGTGTATTAACTTGTGTAAGGCGTCTGCTCAGTCCTCGCACATTTAAATAGCCATCTTGAAATTGTCCGGTGCCAAACAAGTATTCATCAGCCGGTGATAAGAAATGTTGTTCGGCCCAAAAGGCCGGTTCGCCTTGAACAGTAGAACTTTTCAATAAACGCCCTCCTTCTTTTTCCTGCAAGATAATTTGCCCTTTAGCATCGGTAAAAGTCAGTGTATGACGCTGTTTGTCATAAACTACAATCATTTTCTCAAGTGAAAGTTTCAGTGAGGTATTATTCTCTTTCACTTTATATGCAGGAGACGCTACATCTTCTGTATAGATTAATTCTTCTTTCGGAACAGCCTGTCCTTTGGTGAACCTTACGCGCACCGCATTCTGATTGAGCGGTTGTAAAGAAAGCTTTCCTGTAGGCAATTCGATATTCACACAATTGCTTTTAGGAGAATCATTTTGGGCAAAGGCCGTAAAGCAACCAATCAGCAAAACGAATAAAAACAGTGTTTTTCTTGTCATGTTCTATGCTTTATTTCTGTGAATGAGTGACTTGAATTACAGTGTATTGGGAAGTACACGATTGTGCCAATGGCTGTTCTTTACTCGAATGCCCACCAGTCCAACATAAATAGGTTCTTTTTCAGTTCTTTCCCACCTTTAAAAACAAGATAGAGATCGTGTACGCCGTTCAAGTTCACAACAGACGTCGTAAACTCGCGAAGTTCACTTTTCGTATGTGAGATATTCACTGTGCCGACACATGGACCATCTTTTTGGTCAATGTGAATTTCCAATATGCCGCCATATAGGTGGGCAGAAGCGGAGACTTTAAACGTCTTGGCTCCTTTTCCAAAATCAACACCTTTCACCATTAGGTATTCGCCGTCATCTATACTTGTTACCAGCTGGTTCCAGCGTTCGTGGCTCCAGATATTCTTGGGAGTGGTCTTCAGCCCGAAGCCCCAAGCCATTGTTTCTGCTTCTACTTTACGGTAGGGATTGAATTTCTCAATCTGTTCCAATTTACATTCGTGAAAATAAGGCAGCATGCGGATGGTGCCGTTAGGGTTATACTCCATTTCAGCAACCGACACCGAGCGCCGTTCTGCGTGGCGACTTGTTTCCAAACGGAAGATATCATAGTTTTGTCCAAAACAGTAAGATTTACCCTTGTAGTCTATGATGCCGGGGTGATTGCCACGAGTCCGCGGGGTATGGTCCATAATATGCCCTTTATACTCCCATGGCCCAAGCGGGTTTTTACTCATGGCATAGCCGATACCCTCAGGACAGCATGTAGAGGCAAAGGCTAAATAGTAGTGTCCGTTTCGCTTATAGAACCAAGGGCCTTCCTGATAATCTTCGATATGGGGTAGCTCCATGATTTCGCCTGAGTAGGAAATCATGTCTTCATTCAGTTTCACACAATAGAGATTCGGGTTACCCCAGTACATATAGGCTTGGCCGTCATCATCAATATATACTGTGGGGTCAATATCGTACCAGTGTTCCTTTTGCCATACCAGCGGTTTGTTTATGGGATCTTTAAAAGGACCGTAAGGTGAGTCGGACACCAGCACGCCGATGCCGTTGCCATGAATGGGGCAATACATATACCATTTGCCATTGCGGCGAACCACTTGCTGTGCCCAGGCGCCATTGTTGCCTTTGTACCATTTGAAGTCTTTGAGCGAGGCTACGGCGCCACGGTCCTGCCAGTTCACCATATCGGTAGAGGTGTAGAGGAGCCAGTCCTTCATGTGAAAATTTTCGCCGTCATCCTCATCGTGGCTGGTAAAGAGATAGACAGTGTCATTGTACACAATAGGAGCCGGGTCGGCTGTGTATTTGGTTTGGATGATGGGCATGTTCAACGATAGTTCTTGTGACAAGGCGGTTGTCGAGAGTAATGAGCAAAATGCTAAAAGTTTTAAAGATGATTTCATATTTGCAGATAATTTAATTATGTTTTTCATGATTTCGTGTTTTCTGTTACAAAGGAATTCATTTTCCGTCAATCTGCTCCAAAAGTATGTTACATCTTTTTTTGTCCATGTTACATAATAGTCCCGGTATTTCCCGAATGTGCGATTATTCTCTTTTTAGCAAGAAAAGTTATAATTCGTATTTTTATTGGAGAAAAAATGGCTAACTTTGCACCTTGCCGTAGTAAAATGCGGGAAATCATTTATAAAATTAATTATTGAAAATAGAAATGGGACATCATCAATTGGATACTTTAGACGAGCAAATACTGCAGTTGATTGCCGATAATGCACGTATTCCTTTCCTTGAAGTGGCCAGAGCTTGTAATGTATCTGGAGCAGCTATTCATCAACGTATTCAGAAACTCACTAATCTGGGGATATTGAAAGGATCGGAATATGTTATAGATCCGGAGAAGATAGGATATGAGACCTGTGCATATATCGGAATTTATTTAAAAGATCCCGCAACTTTTGATGCTGTGACAAAAGCGTTGGAGGCTATTCCTGAAATTGTGGAGTGTCACTTTACGACAGGTAAGTATGATATGTTCATTAAGTTGTATGCCCGGAACAATCACCATTTGCTGAGTATTATTCACGATAAGCTGCAACCGTTGGGCTTGTCGCGTACGGAAACGTTAATCTCTTTCCACGAAGCGATTAAGCGTCAGATGCCGATAGTAGTAGAGGATGAAGAGGAGTAAATCCTATCGGCGGATATAATCGACAAAAGCATAAGCGCAGGGATGTTTCTCGTCTATCGGATGGGAGTCCCTGCTTTTTTCTTGCCATATTTTAAGATCTACTTCCGGAAAGTATGCATCTGCATGGGGAGCTTCAGCATCTATTTCGGTAAGGCAAAGTGCGTCTGCCAAAGGGAGGGCTTGGTGATATACGCTGGCTCCGCCTATAATGTAGACTTGTTCGTCCTGTGCACAGTTTTTCAAGGCTTCCTCAAGAGAGGGGAATACTTCTGCACCCGGGCATTGGGTATCGGAGCGGGTAGACAAGACTATGTTGCGACGGTTGGGTAAAGCGCCTTTGGGCAGTGACTCAAAGGTTTTCCGTCCCATGATGATTGTATTTCCGGTAGTAAGCGCTTTAAAGCGTTTCAGGTCATTGGGAAGCCAGAACAATAATTTGTTTTCGTAACCGATGCCCATGTGGCGGTCTACTGCGGCAATAATGCTGATCATGTCTGTACAGGGTTCAAATGGTTCTTATAGGATGAGATTTTCTCTTTCTTTTATACCGCAACTTTTCCGGCGATGTGCGGGTGCGGATCATAATTGATTAATTCAAAATCTTCAAATTTGAAGTCGAAGATATTCTTCACGTCCGGGTTTATTTTCATCTGCGGCAATGCCTTCGGTTCACGACTCAATTGGAGTTTCACTTGTTCCAGATGGTTCAGGTATATATGCGCATCTCCCAGAGTATGTACGAAATCTCCTGCCTTCAGTCCGGTGACTTGTGCTACCATTTGTAGAAGCAATGCGTATGATGCGATGTTGAAAGGCACTCCCAGGAAGATGTCCGCACTCCGCTGGTAAAGTTGCAGGCTGAGCCGGCCGTTGGCTACGTAAAACTGAAAGAATGCGTGGCAAGGCGGCAGGTTCATGTTGTCCAGATCGCCGACATTCCAGGCGCTGACTATGATGCGGCGTGAATCGGGGTTGTGTTTGATCGTTTCTATCGCTTCACTGATCTGGTCGATTGTTCCGCCTTTGTAATCGGGCCATGAACGCCATTGATAGCCGTAGATATGTCCCAAATCTCCGTTTTCGTCTGCCCATTCATTCCAGATGCGCACACCATTTTCTTGCAGGTATTTCACATTTGTATCGCCCTTCAGGAACCATAACAGTTCATGAATGATGGATTTCAAATGAAGTTTCTTAGTTGTCAGGCAAGGGAATCCCTCGTCCATATTGAAGCGCATCTGATGTCCGAATACACTGATTGTACCGGTTCCGGTGCGGTCGCTTTTTTCTATGCCTTCAGTCAACACGCGGTTGAGCAAGTCTAAATATTGTTTCATGGTTTACTTGTTAAAAGCCTCGCCAAAGGTAGCTAAAGTTCTTGGGAGAATAAAAAAATAAGAATCAAAAATTAAAGGGAACGATTTACAGGAAAGGAGTCAGCAGGTTTCCCACCCAGCCGACGAATTTCTTCCAGCCGGAACGTTTCTTCCATACTTCGGGAGTGAGCAAAGTGCTGTTTTGCTTATCCTTTTCAAACATGCTGTTCAGTTGATTGGTGGTTGCCGGGTCAAAAATGAAAGCGTTTGTTTCATAGTCGTAGCGTAAGCTGCGGCTGTTAAGGTTGGCCGTACCTACTGTACAGAAAGTGCTGTCCACCATCATTATTTTGGAGTGGTGGAACCCGTCTTTGAACAAGTAGACTTTAGCTCCTCGTTTCATCAGCTTGTGTGCAATGTAGAAGGAAGCTTCAGGCGTAAAGGGGATATCCGATACTGCCGGTATCATTATTTCCACTTCCGTACCTTTCTTTAATGCTTTTTTGATGGCTTTACGAATGGATTTTGTCGGTACGAAGTAAGGGTTCACTATCTGGATGTTTTTTTGGGCGGCTTCGATTGAAACGGCGTAGGCATGGCTGATGGAACGGGGTGTTTCTCGCGGGGTGCGGTCCACTATTGAAATCTCTTCGGCTATGCTGTCCGGAAATTGGGGCAGGTTGGGGAAGTATGCCGGACCGCCGATGTGTTGTCCGGTCTCCCGGTTCCACATAGTCAGGAAGATGCCTTGCAGATAGCGTACGGCGTCCCCTTCTATATGCATGTGTATATCGTGCCATTTGCCGATTTTGGGTAAACCGTTGATGTAATAGTCGGCAATGTTCATCCCGCCTGTATAGCCTGTCTTTCCATCGATCACGACGATTTTACGGTGGTCGCGATGCATGGCATGGTTGATATAGGGAAAAGTGATAGGGTCGAACTTGACAATTTCGATGCCACGTGCCTTTATCGCTTGCAGATGATGTTTTTTTAGCGGTTGGTTATTGGACCAGTTGCCGAATGCATCGAACATGGCGCGTACCTCCACGCCTTCTTTCACTTTTTCTGCCAATAAGTCGAAAAGGGAGTTGGCGATGGAGTCGTTGCGGAAGTTGAAATATTCCAAATGAATATGATGCCGGGCATGGCGAATGGCTTCGAATAAGTCGGTGAACTTTTCACGACCGGTCATTAGTAATTCAACTTTATTGTTGTAAGTCAGCGGTATTCCCATTTCCCGCATGTAGTTCATAACAAGAGAGTCGCTGGTAGTGTGCGCCCGGGCGCTTCCAATGAAAGATGCAAATAATATAATGAATATAATCCGTCTCAAAACTTTGTAAGGTTATTTAGTTTTATGAGTTGGCAAATATACAATATATCGTTGAGATATGTTCATTCGTTTATAAAAAATTAGCCCTTACCTTGCCAATGGAGAGGTAAGGTAAGGGCGGATTGTATTGTCCTATGAGGAAATCTGTTTATCCTATGAGGAAGTTTGTTTATCCTATGGGGATTTTTTCTGTTTCAGGTTGCCGAATCCATCTAAGCCAGTGAACATATCTTGCGGTAGAGCAGGTAAAGCAGCACTATCCCTGCTACCAGTAAGGATTTGGGATCAAGTTCGGTCATTCCGCTTTGGGCAGCGGTGGTGAATGTCTCACGAAGCGTACCCAGCACTTGTTGCAAACCGTCGAAGGCGAAGAACAGCACTAATGCCAGTGTGAAGCAGAATGTTACCCATACTTGTGAAATCCGGTGGGTACGGTCGGGTAAATGGCGCATCACGCGGCGGGTGAAGCCATTGTCCGGTATTTCCTGCCGGTTTCCGGCAAAGAAAGCTGTTAAGAGTTTATCATCGTTTTCTGTCATAACCATTTTGTTTTAAGTAGGCAGCCATTTTATCTTTGGCCCGCGACAGATGGCTTTTTACTGTTCCTGCGGGGCAGCCGGTAATGCCTGCAATCTTTTCAATGCTTTGATCTTCCATATAAAAAAGAGTGATGCAGGTTCGTTCCATATCTTTCAGCATACTCAGCGCGCGGTAGATATCCATGCGTTGACCTATGTCGTTTTGTTGCGTACAGCATTGAGCGTCTACTTGACGTGTCTCCAGGCTGTCCGTCTCTTTACGGGCACGAAGATAGTCATAAAAAACATTATAGGCAATACGGTAGAGCCATGTGGAGAAACTGGATAAGTTCTTGAATGAGGCCAGGTTGGTATATGCCTTGATGAATGTGTCTTGTGAAAGGTCATCGCTCAATTCGCTGTCGCCACAGGTCAGATGCAGGAAGAATCTCCGTACGGGTGACTGGTACTTTCTTACTAACCGGTCGAAGGCCCTGGTGTTGTGAAACACCACGACCTGTGCAACTAACGATATATCATTGAGCTGGCTCATTTTTCTTCATTCTTTTCCGGAAAGCCTGTTTTTGTATTATCGGGTTGCCCGTTACTTTGGGGGGCTTTGTGCTGTTGCGTATAGTAGATGACGACTTGTCCGAAGCCTGTGAACATAATGAGCAGTCCGATACAGCCCAGTCCGAATTCGCCGGTAATGGCCCAAAGGAAGATGAACAGTCCGATACCGGCAAACACATTTTTGATTCCTTTGCTGCGGGTATCTATTGATTCGGTGTCTTTAAACAGGTGTTCCGGCAGTGGTTGTCCGCTGGCCAAAGCCTGTTCTACCAAACGGTATTTGGCTTTCCGGTTCTTATAGCGGAAGAAAAAGACGATGAATACGACAACCAGCGGTAAGCCGAAGACGGAAACAATGGCTACGATGGCGATGATTGCTTCCCGGGTGTTATGTCCGATATTCCAGCCGAAGTCATAAGCGTCGTTGCGGCTTTTATAATCATTATCGCTTTCGGTATGACGATGGGTACTGTTTTCATAAGTCATGATGCTGAGTGTGTCCGTTACGGACTTTCCGTTAATCATGGTATCTTTCAGTTCTATAACTCTTTTGGGGTTTCCCAAGCTGTCATTTTCTGTTACAGTTCTGTTCTTTCCCTGTGCCAATGTACAGAGCATTATGGCTGTCATTAATGCAAAAATGATACGTTTCATAATCATGCTATTTTTTATTTTATTAATTTCTTTGTGTGTTAGACGTGCCCAATCATTTAGAAAGTTGCAAAGAGACGATATTTTTTTTAAAATAGCTACTATCGGCCGCCGAATATTTATGTTATCTTTGCGTACTTAAAATAGCGCACACATGGAATTACCTGTTTTATTTACAGACTATACCCGCAATCTTTTGGGAGATGAGGATTATATGAGATTGACGGCGGCTTTGGAGGCGGAGCAGCCTGTCAGCATCCGGTTGAATCCGTTGAAGCCGTTTGTTTTTCAGCTTGGGGAGGATGAAGTTCCCTGGTGTGCTTCCGGTTTTTATCTTAAAGAACGCCTGACGTTTACTTTCGATCCTTTGTTTCATGCGGGTTGCTATTATGTGCAGGAAGCTTCGTCCATGTTTGTGGAGCAGGTCTTGAGGCAACATTGGGGTGAGGAGCCGGCGGTAATGCTTGACCTTTGCGCAGCTCCGGGTGGTAAGTCGACGCATGTCCGCAGCATTCTTCCCGAAAACAGTTTGCTGATAGCCAATGAAGTCATTCGCAACCGTTCTCAAATACTTGCCGAGAACTTGGCAAAATGGGGGCACACCGGTGTTGTGGTCACCAATAACGATCCGTCGGACTTTACGCCGTTGAAAGATCTCTTTGACATAATATTGACGGACGTGCCCTGCTCCGGTGAAGGGATGTTCCGTAAAGACCCTGTGGCGGTAAGCGAGTGGAGTTTGGAGAATGTAGAAGTTTGCTGGCGTCGTCAGCGAAGAATTATTTCGGACATCTGGCCTTGCCTCAAGCCGGGTGGCATCCTGATATATAGTACTTGTACCTATAATACGAAGGAAAATGAAGAAAATATCCGTTGGATAAGGGATGAGTTTGGTGCAGAGGTGCTTCCGCTTGATGTTGCGGAAGATTGGAACATAACGGGCAACCTGTTGCCGGGAGAACATTTTCCCGTCTACCGCTTTTTACCTTATAAGACAAAAGGCGAAGGCTTCTTTTTGGCTGTTCTCCGAAAACCGGGTATGAGTAGCCGTAAGGCTTGGGATGAGCGCTTGTCTGTCCGGGGAAAAGTTTCCGTAACTCCGGGAGTGAGGGGGGAAAACGCCAAGGGAAAGGGTAGGAAACCTCAGGGAAAAGGGATGAAAACTCCGGGACTTTCGAAAGAGCAGTTATCTGTGTTCCGGAATTGGATTCCGGCTTCGGATGAGTATGAGTTTGTTCAGAGCGACGGCAGTGTCAGTGCTTTCCCTAAATGCTATCTTCCTGAATTGTCGGCATTGCAGTCGGCATTGCGCATCGTGCAGGCAGGGGTAGGGATAGCCGAGCAAAAAGGAAAAGACTGGATTCCCAATCATGCGTTGGCGATGAGCCGGATATTGGGGCCGGATGCCTTCCCTCGCGAAGAAATCTCCTACGGACAGGCCATTGCATATTTACGGAAAGAGGCTGTCACCCTTTCGGATGCAGCCCCTCGCGGTGTGGTTTTACTCACATATAAGGATATACCTCTCGGCTTTGTTAAGAATATCGGCAATCGCGCCAACAATCTTTATCCGCAGGAATGGCGTATTCGCAGCGGTTATTTGCCGGAGAAGGTGAGGGGGATTAGTGATTGATTCTGATCGCGCCTCCCTTCATTACGGTCAAAGTTCATTTTTGTATATCCGGGCCATTGCCTTCTGGTATTGGTTCTCCAGTTGCAAAAGGTTTGTTTTGCTTTGATAAACCACCGACACTTCAACGAAGTACTCTATCATGCTGATTTGTCCGCCTGCAAGAGCTTGCTTCAGCAAAGTCAGGTCCTGCTGGTCTTGGAAGGTCTCTTTGTATTCCTGCATAGATACATTCAGGTTGCGGGCTTCTTCGTAGAGCTGCCACAACTCGGAACTTGCTTTTACTTTTGCATTGTCTTTTTGGAAATCGATGTTCATGGCTTGTGCTTTGGCAATCTTTACCTTTCCTTTATTGGCAAAGAGAGGGAAGGAGAAACCTACTACGACACCGTTCAGGGGATGTCCTGATTCGGTATTGCGGCGGTAGCCCAATTCCAGTTTCGGCAGCCAGCCTTGTTTGCTTGCCGAAATGAACTTGCGGGCGGCGGCACTCTCATTGTCGAACGATTGCAGGGAAGGGTCGGCTGCCAGTTGCTCATTACATACCTGATAGAAATCGGCAGGCAGTGGAACTATGGGATAGTCCGTCAGGCCGAGGGCTTGGGCTGTGGGTATTGCCGGATTTTCGGACAAGTTGTTGCCGGGAGTAAGCGGCTGGTTCCCGTTAAGCACCAGCAGTTCTTTGATTTTGTTGTTCAATGCTGTACTGTTCATACGCGATTCGGTGCGTACATTCAGCAGTTCCAAGTTTATTTTATTGGTCTCCAGAGCATTGGCATCCCCGTTGGACAGTCTTTGGGCATACATAGCGGCCAGTTCCTCTGCATTCTTCAGCCGGGCATCGAGCAATTCCTGCTGTTGTTGCAGCATGATGATGTCCAGACATACTTCTTTGGCTTGCAGTAATATCTGCTGACGCATGGTTGCCGCCTGTGCATCCAAAGCTCCGGTTTTCAGGCGGTTCATCTTTCCCCTTGTTACGTATAGGGTTGGAAAATCGAAGCTTTGGGAAACAACCATTTCTCCTACGGTCTCATCACTGTTTTTGGAGTCCCAGAGATGGGCATACGAAAGGGTGGGATCGGGCAGGTTGTTCTCTGCCTTATTCTCTAACTTCTGCGAAGAGATAAGTTGTGCGTTGGCCTGCAGCTCCTTGTTGTTCGCCTCTATCTGGCGAAGTACGGAGTCGATGCCCGTATCCTGCGCCCTCATCCCCATACAGGTGAGGAGGGCGGCGGTGAGTATAAATATTTGTTTCATACGTTCTGTTTTTAAGTCATTTATTCGTTTGTCACTTTCTTCTTCCCATGCATCATCAGATAGACAATCGGAATGATGAAGCCATTCAGGAAGGTAGAGGTAAGCAGTCCTCCCAAAATAACTTTCGCCATAGGGCTTTGTATCTCATTGCCGGGAAGGTCGCCGCTGAGTGCCAGCGGGATCAGTGCCAGTGCGCTGGACAGGGCTGTCATCAGAATAGGATTCAAGCGATCCAACGAACCGCGTATCACACTGTCGTACACTCCGTAGCCCTCTTCCTTTTGTAAGTGGTTGTAATGGCTGATCAGCAACATGCCGTTTCGGGTGGCGATGCCGAACAAGGAGATGAAACCGATGATGGCAGGAATGCTGATTTCCCCTGTGGTGATGAGCAGGGCAAACACGCCGCCAATCAGTGCCAAAGGCAGGTTGATAAGGATGATTGCACTTTCCTTGACACTGCGGAATTCGTGATACAGCAGCAAGAATATCACAACGACAGACATGAATGACGTCAATGCCAGTGTGCGGCTTGCAGCCTGTTCGCTTTCAAACTGGCCGCCGTATTCGATGTGGTAGCCTTCGGGCAGTTTGATTTGTTTGTCTACGCGCTCTTGTATATCGTTCACCACACTACGCAGGTCGCGGTCGGCAACGTTGGCGGAGATCACGATCTTACGTTTTACGTTTTCGCGGCTGATTGTATTCGGGCCCATTGCCGAACGTATGTCCGCTACGTAGTTCAACGGTGTTTTTTGTCCGTTGCCGGTATCAATCATTAAGTTGCGTATCTTTTCCATCTCATCCCTCAAGTCATCCTTGACGCGTACGGTGAGGTCGAAGCTCTTTCCTTTCTCGTACACTTGGGATACGGATTCGCCTGCAAGGCACACATTGACGAATTCCGAAAACTCCGGCAATGAGATGCCGTATTTGGCAAGTACTTCCCGCTTGGGCGAGATGATGAGCTGCGGGCGTTCAATCTGCTGCTCTACATTCAAATCGGCAATGCCGGGGATGTCCTGAATGCTGTTTTTTATTTCATTGCCCAAGGAGAACATGCGGTTCAAATCGTCACCGAACAGCTTGATGGCTATGTTTGCTTTCGTTCCGGACAGCATGGCATCGATGCGGTGGCTGATAGGCTGGCCGATTTCCACGTTAGCGCCGACAATCGTACCCAGTTTTTCACGTACCTCGGCCACCAGTTCGCTGCGCGAGCGGTCTTTCAACTCAAACGGGGCTTCGATCTCCGAAACGTTGACGCCTAAAGCATGTTCGTCCAGTTCGGCACGCCCTGTCTTGCGGGCTACGGTCTGGATTTCGGGGATGGTAAGAAGCAATTCTTCGGCGCGATGGCCTATCTTGTCGCTTTCTTCCAATGAGATGCCCGGCAGAGATGATATGTTGATCGTGAAGGAGCCTTCGTTGAATGGCGGCAGGAAGGAGCGTCCCAGTGTGAAGAAGCAGGCGAGTGCTATCACAAACAGGCCGATAGTTCCGCCCAATACGCTCTTTTTATGTCCCAATACGAAGGTTAGCGCTGCGCCATACCACTCTTTCATTTTACGTGCTACGGGTGAGTCTCCGGTGGAGCGTTTTTCATCTTTTATCTTTTCCTTGCCCAGCAGGTAGGAGCACAGTACAGGCGTCACCGTCAAGGCTACGACGGTGGAAGCTGCCAGTGCCACGATGAAGGCGATGCCCAGCGGTACGAGCATCCTGCCCTCCATGCCGCTGAGGAAAAAGAGCGGAACGAAACTTACCACAATGATAAGTGTGGAATTCAGTATGGGCATACGCACTTCTTTAGAGGCGTTGAATACAACTTCCAGTATGGGCCGACGCTCTTCCTGCGGTTTCATACGGTTCTCCCGCAATCGTTTGTACACGTTCTCCACATCTACAATGGCATCATCTACCAGCGAGCCGATGGCGATGGCCATACCTCCGAGGCTCATTGTGTTGATTGTGAAGCCCATGTAGTGTAATGCCAGCAGTGAGGCTATCAGTGACAGGGGGAGTGTGACCAATGAGATGACAGTGGTCCGCACGTTGGCGAGGAACAGGAACAGGACGATGACGACGAAGATACCTCCTTCGAACAATGACTTCTGCACGTTGCCGATGGAACTTTCAATGAAGCGGCTTTGCCTGAAGATGTCGGTGCTGACTTTTACGTCAGGCAGCAGGTTCTTCTGCAGGTCTTTCAGGGAGGTTTCCAACTTGTCGGTCAGCTCAAGGGTACTTGTGGCCGGCTGTTTGGTTACGGTCAGCAATACGGCAGGTTTCCCGCGTTCGGAAGCTGTGCCCAGTTTCGGCAGTTTGGCTCCGATGCGTACGTCTGCAATGTCTTCCAGCAGGACGGGAACGTCGGGCGTTGAGGCGGGGGAAGCGGATGAGGTGTCACCGCCTTGCAGCTTGACTGCTGTTTTGGCAAGTTGTTCCACCCGGTCGGTGGAGATCACTCCGCGTACGATGTATTCGTTTCCGTATTCATAAAGCACGCCGCCATTGGCATTCAGGTTCATTTCGCGTGTAGCGTTCATCACTTCTGTGAGAGTCACGCCGTAATGACGCATCCGTTCCGGATCGAGCTGTATCTGGTATTCTTTAATATCGCCACCCAGTACGGCAACTTGCGCCACACCGCCGGTAGAAAGGAGGCGCGGGCGGATTGTCCAGTCTGCTATGGTGCGCAGGTCGAGCATGGAAGTAGAGTCCGCAGTCAGCCCCACAATCAGCATCTCGCCTAAGATAGACGATTGTGGTCCGAGGGTAGGCTTGCCCACATTAGAGGGGAGCGATTCGCTGACGACAGCCAGTTTCTCGCTGACAATCTGGCGTGCCAGATAAACGTCCGTTTCCCAGTCAAATTCAACCCATACGACGGAAAACCCGTTTGTAGAGGAAGAGCGTACGCGGCGTACTCCTGTCGCACCGTTTACGGCAGTCTCCACCGGGAAGGTGACCAACTGTTCCACTTCTTCGGCTGCCATACCGTTGGCTTCGGTCATGATAACTACGGTAGGGGCATTCAGGTCGGGGAACACATCCACTTCCGTATGCATTGCAGTATATGTACCGCCAATCAGTAGCAATACGGATGCCACCAGCACCAATATTCGGTTCTGAAGGGAGAAATGTATAATCTTGTTCAACATAATTCAAAACTCATAATTATGATTAGTGTTCGTGGCTGTGTGCCGGAATTGCATTGGTGGCGCCGGCAAGTTTGACTTGGTATGCGCCTTGGGTCACTACCTTGTCACCGGCTTTGACGCCCGAAAGGATTTGCACCTTTTCGCCGTTGTCGGCTCCGAGAGTGACGGGCTGTTTTTTGTATCCTTCTTCATCTATTTGCAGATAGACGAAGAAGCTGCCTTGTTCTTCGGTCAAGGCTGTGTGTGGAAGTGAAATAACATTCTCCATGGGGGAGGAGAGCAGGAATATTTCTACAAAAGAGCCGGGGATGATATCTCCTTTATTGTCAAATTCAAAGGTGACGGGCACGTAGTAGCTGTTTTCGCCCGATGCTTTCCCATAAGAAAGCAGGCGTCCGTTCAGTTCCTTTAGCGTATATACCTTATTGTTATAAGGAGTGCAGAAGTTGGCAGAGCCGATTGTGCGGAGATAAGGATAATATTTTTCAGAAACATCGGCACGCAGGAATAATTTGCGGTTTTGGGTTACGCTTACAAGCGGTTGGCCCACTGTGACATAGTCACCCTCCTTCACTAAGAGGCTTTTTACGTATCCACTGATAGGAGAGGGGATGGCCTGACCCTGTGCCGAATGGTTTTGGGCAACGGCTTCATAGCTGATGCGGGCATTCTCATAGGTCTGCCGGGCTTGGGCGAAGTCTTTTTCCGAAACGATTTTGTTGGGAAGCAGTTCTTTCATCCGTTCGTATTCCTTCTTGGCTGTTTCGTAGGCAATCCGCGCTCTTTGTACGGGATCTCCGTCTGCCATATTCTTGGACGAAAGCACTACGAGGGGAGTGCCTTTGCTGATGCTCATGCCCTCTATTACTTTTCCATGGAAAGAAACGACACCGGCCACAGTGGCTACTGCAACACTTTCGTCGCCTTGTGCAGCCATAACCCGGCCGCTGGTCTTAATCACCTGATTGAAAGTACCCGGTTCGATGATGCTCGTCTCCACGCCGGCGGCCTGCGCCTTAGCCGGAGGCAATATGATTTCGTCGCTATGGCCGGCGGCAGCTTCCGCAGCATGCTCGTGTTCGTGGCCGGCTCCTTCGTGCTCATGGTCATGGTTTTCGCTCTCATGGTCATGACCTTCGTGATCATGTCCCGCATGGGCGTGTTCTTCCGTTTCGTGGTTGTGTCCTTCACCGGACTTACTATTGCAGGAGCCCAACAGGAACAATCCTATGACCCCCATGAATATAAATTTCTTCATGATAGTTGTTTTTATTCTTACTTGTTATTGGAATACAAAATTAGAGAATGTGGCGTGCAACCAAGTTGCATATATTCTCCTGCCGGGAAAGGAGTTCCTTTCGGCAATGTGGGTTAAGCAAGAACGGAAGGGGGCGCGCGAAGTCCGGTGGCACGTGTGATGAACGTGCCATGCAGAGATTCCAAGTAGATAAACTCTTGCCTTATGCCTGTTTCGTCGGGCAGGGTCAGGAGTTTGAGAAGAGGTTCCACAAATAGGGTGGTTACCCATACGAAGCAGGGCTGTATGTCGCTGTTGTTCGGATTGGGGGTCTGTTGGAAGAAATGGGTGGTCATGCAGCCTGTATCGCAGCAGCAATGTTCGTTGCAAGCGTCTTGATGGTGGCAACACCCGTCGGACGGCAGGTCGTTTTTCATACAGATCATGCCGTCTTCATGATGATGATGGGGAATGACAGGCACTGTCAGCATAATCATGCTGATGAAGAACAGGAAATATGCAATGTACCTTTTCGTTTTCATTCCTTTCTGTCTTTGACCGGTTGCAAAGATAGAGGTTAATCATTTAACTGCCAAGAACAAGATGCTAAAAAGCCTTGAATAAATCATTTAATCCTTCGCTCATGCTGGGGTGTGTGAAGATGAAATCGCGCAGGACACTGTAATGCAGGTCGTTTTTCATGGCTAATGCCACCAGGTTGATGACTTCGGGCGCATCGACGCAAAACAGGGTGCATCCCATGATGCGGCCCGTATGTGCATTGACAATAACTTTCAGCATGCCGTCTATGTGTTGCAGGGTGCGGGCACGCGGAATGGCGGCAGCCGGAAGCCGGGACACTTGGATCGAGTAACCGCGCTTTACGGCTTCCTCTTCGGTGGTGCCGATGTGTGCCAAGGGAGGGTCCGTAAAGATGACGTAAGGCACCGGAAGCCTGTCGTCCATATTCCGTTTTTTATTACCGAATAAATGGTTGGTGATGATGCGGAAGTCATCAATGGACAAATAGTCATACATGGAGCCTCCTCTGACGTCTCCCATTGCCCATATATGCGGAGAGGTGGTTTGCAGATGTCCGTTGACGACGATAGCCCCCTGAACGTCGGTCTGTACGCCGGCTGCGTGAAGGTTGAGGCCGTCGGTCATTGCTCTGCGCCCTGTGGCAAGCAGCAGGGCATCCCCTTCCAGGAAGTAGGGAGTGCCGTCGGAATTGTCCGTATAGGTCAGGGTCATGCCGTTGGCAGTGTCGTACATGGATAGGGCATGGACATTCAGCCGTACCTCAATGCCTTTTCTTTTGAGGGCTTCCAGCATGGATTCGGCTATGTCCCGGTCCGACTTGGGCATAAAGCGGTTGCCGGATTCCAATAAAGTGACTCTGCTTCCAAAACCGGCATACATGGTGGCAAACTCCATTCCGATGGTTCCGGCGCCAAGAATGAGCAGGTGCTTGGGTAGTACGCTTTGCCAGAGCAGCGTTTCACTGGTGAAGGCATGCTTGCTTTCATTCAGTCCTTCCACATCGGGCAGGATGGGGGTGGAGCCTGTATTGATGAAGATCTCTTTCCCTTGAAGCAGGATTTCCTTTTTGTCATGGGCGACCTTTACGGTGTCGTTGGACATAAAGGATGCCTCACCGTCGTACAGCGTGATGTTGGGGTAGCTTTTCAGATGCTCGTGATTCTTGTCCCGCAGGAATGATACGAGCTTGTTTTTCCGGCCTACGGCGGATGTGTAGAATTTGGCTTGGCTGTCGTAGTTGTCCCGGTAGAGCCATTCGGCTTGTTCCGATTCGTGAATCAGCGTTTTAGTGGGAATACACCCTGCGTTTACACATGTTCCTCCATACATTTGTGAGGAACGTTCAATGATTGCCACTTTCCAGTTGCGGTTGGCAAGTTCGGCAGCCAGCAGTTTCCCGCCTTTGCCGAACCCTATGATTATAGCGTCATATTGTTTCATTCTAATTCATAATTAATGATTTATGAGAATGAAACAATAAGAACAATGTATTGTTGCAGGAAGTTAGTTAATGAAAGTTTACCGTTCCAGTTCGCGGAGCGAGTCCATTTTTTTCTTTTCGAGAAACTCATAGATGCCGCTCAGATGTTCGGTTACCCGTTTGTTGCCAAACTCATAAACCTTGCTGACCAGTCCGTCCAGGAAGTCACGATCGTGGCTCACGAGTATCAGTGTCCCGTCGAAGTCCATAAGGGCCTGTTTCAGGATGTCTTTGGTCTTCATGTCCAAATGGTTGGTAGGCTCATCCAGTATCAGCAGGTTCACCGGTTCCAGCAGCAGCTTAATCATGGCCAGTCGCGTACGTTCGCCGCCCGACAGGACTTTGACTTTTTTCATGGACTCTTCCGGTCCGCCAAACATGAAAGCGCCTAATAAGTCGCGTATCTTATTGCGGATTTCCCCTTTGGCAACATCGTCGATGGTTTGAAAGACCGTCAGGTTCTCATCCAGCAAGGATGCCTGATTCTGGGCGAAATAGCCTATCTGCACGTTGTGGCCGATAGTAAGGGTTCCTTCGTGTTCTATCTCTCCCATGATGCATTTCACCAGTGTGGACTTACCTTCGCCGTTCTTGCCCACAAAAGCTACTTTATCGCCTCGCTCTATGGTGAGGTTGGCGTTCTTGAATACGATGTGGTCGCCATAGGTCTTTCCTACGTTCTCCATGATGACCGGATAATTGCCGGAACGCGGAGAGGGTGGGAACTTGAGCCGCAATGCCGATGTGTCCTCTTCGTCCACTTCCAGAAGCACCAGCTTTTCCAGCATCTTGACGCGGCTTTGCACTTGCAGGGTTTTGGAGTAGGTTCCTTTGAAGCGTTCGATGAACTCTTTGGTCTCGGCAATGAACTTCTGTTGTTCGTCGTATGCTTTTTGTTGCTGTTCGCGACGTTCTTTACGGAGTTCCAGATATTTCGAGTAGTTCACTTTATAGTCGTAAATGCGTCCCATTGTCACCTCGATGGTGCGGGTGGTGATGTTGTCCACGAACTTGCGGTCGTGGCTGATGACGATGACCGCCTTTCCGTTATTGATGAGGAAGTCTTCCAGCCATTGGATGGACTCGATGTCCAGATGATTGGTGGGCTCGTCCAGCAAAAGCACATCCGGTTGCTGCAGCAGCAGTTTGGCAAGTTCGATGCGCATGCGCCAGCCACCGCTGAAGTCGCTTGTCTGGCGGTCGAAGTCCTCTCTGGTAAACCCAAGGCCAAGCAATGCCTTTTCCACATCTTCTTCGTAGTTGGTAGCATCGATGGCATAGAATTTCTCGCTCAGGGCGGACACCTGTTCGATGAGTTCCATGTAGCTGTCGCTTTCATAGTCGGTGCGGGTTTCCAGCTCTTTGTTCATGCGGTCTATTTCGGCTTCCATTTCGTGCAGGTGGGCAAAGGCCTGTGCCGTTTCCTGAAAGACGGTACGTCCGTCTTCTGTCATCAGGTGCTGGGGCAGGTAGGCGATAACACAGTCTTTGGGCGCTGAGATTTTCCCCCTGGTGGGTTGCCGCACTCCGGCAAGAATCTTTAACAAGGTGCTTTTGCCTGCTCCGTTTTTTCCCATGAGGGCAATGCGGTCTTTTTCGTTGATAACGAAAGATATATCACTAAACAAGGTTGTGCCGCCAAATTCTACGGCGAGTCCGTCAATAGAAATCATTATGTCATTTTTAAAAATAAGTTGCAAAGATAATGCAAATATATTATTTTTTATATCTTTGCCCTGAACAAACAATCATATTAGCCATGGAAATCGAAAACCAATCGGTAGATTACCGTCCACTCATCCTTGTTGCGGAAGATGATGATAGCAATTTCAAGCTGATAAAAGCTATTATAGGGAAGAAATGTGAGGTACAGTGGGCAAGGAACGGTGAGGAGATTGTCTCTTTATTTCTCGAAAACCGGGACAAGGCGGATGCGATATTAATGGACATCAAGATGCCTGTCATGAACGGTTTGGATGCCACCCAACGCATTCGTCGGGAAGGCGGAACTTTGCCCATTATCATGCAGACAGCCTATGCATTCTCTTCCGATCGTGAGAATGCCATGAATGCCGGCGCTTCGGAGGTGCTGGTGAAACCGATAACACTGAGCACCTTGCGCAACTGCCTGAGCAGTTATCTGCCCCAACTGGTGTGGTAGGACTCCACCGGCTCTACATCATCTCCCGGCACGTGTGAATAGCTGCCGGGATTCTTTTTTTCCGCCCGGACACAAACTGCACTCTCCTGCGAAGATTTTACGGAAGATTCGAAAAAGTTCATGGAGGATTTGAACAAAGTTTCTTTTTTTTCTGTTAATGAAGCCTAACCAAACTTTAATAGAATGAATAATAAACTGCGTTTTTTCCTGACTTCACTGTTTATACTCTTCGTGGTGGCGCTGCGTGCCGCAGCAACCGGTGACATTCGGGTTTCGGGCGTTGTGATGTCGGAAGGCGAGCCTCTGCCGGGAGCGTCGGTGCTGGTGAAGGGAACCCACAACGGGACAGTGACCGATGTTGACGGGAGATATACCCTTACAGTGCCGGCAGACGCTACATTGGTCTTTAGCTTTATCGGTTTGAAAACCACAGAACAGAAAGTAAACGGGCGTTCGGTTGTCGATGCTGAACTGCTTCCGGACAGTGAGCAACTGGATGAAGTAATGGTGGTGGCCTATGCCACTGCCAAGAAGTATAGTTTCACAGGGGCGGCTTCCACCGTAAAAGGAAGCGAAATCGCCAAGATGCAAGTGTCCAACGTGTCGCGGGCACTCGAAGGTACGGTGTCCGGCCTTCAGGCCAGTGCACCCAGCGGCCAGCCGGGTACGGATGCGGAGATACGCATCCGCGGCATCGGTTCTATCAATGCTTCGAGCGCTCCGCTTTATGTGGTGGACGGTGTGCCTTTCGACGGCAGCATCAACTCCATTAATCCGGAAGACATCGCTTCATTGACGGTTTTGAAGGATGCTGCTTCGGCTGCTCTTTACGGCTCCCGCGGGGCGAATGGGGTGATTATCATAACCACTAAGCAGGGACAGACCGATTCGAAAACTACGGTCAGCATCAAAGCCAGTTTCGGAGGTTCCAACCGCGCCATACGCGATTACGACCGCATTGGCACTGACCAGTATTTTGAGCTCTACTGGGAGGCGCTGCGCAATCAGTATGCTTTGAATACGGACAAATATACTCCGCAGACAGCCGCAGCGCAGGCTTCGAAAGATTTGGTGGGCAAGCTGATGGGTGGCGGCCCAAATCCTTACGGAGCCGGCTATCCGCAGCCGGTGGGCACAGACGGCAAACTGGTTGACGGAGCTGTTCCGCTTTGGAATGTGGACTGGCAGAAAGAAATGGAACAACAGGCCCTGCGTACGGAAATTGGGGTGAATGTCTCCGGAGGCGGAAAGACCAACCAGTACTATTTCTCGGCCGGCTATCTGGACGACAAAGGCATTGCGCTTGAGTCCGGTTACCAACGTTTCAACCTGCGCTCCAACATTTCCAGTGAAATAACCCGTTGGCTGCGTGGCGGCGTGAATATGAGCTATGCCCACTCTGTGCAGAACTATCCGGTTTCGTCCGATACCAAGACCAGCAATGTGATTAATGCCGGACGCCTGATGGCCGACTTCTATCCGATGTACGAGATGAATGTTGACGGCACGTACAAACTGGACTCGGAGGGACACCGCATTTATGATTTCGGGTCCTACCGTCCTTCCGGCTCTATGGCCAACTGGAATTTGCCGGCTACCCTGCCCAATGACAAATCCGAGCGTATGCGGGATGAGTTTTCGGGACGTACTTTCCTTGAAGTGACTCCGGTGGAGGGGCTGAAGTTCAAGACCAGCTTCAACTTCGACCTGACAGACTATAATACACTGGATTATACCAATCCCAAGATAGGCCCTGCCGTCAATACGGGGGGCGGAGCAAGCCGCAGCTATACCCGAACCTTCTCTTGGACTTGGAACAACATTGTGACGTACGATAAGACCCTCGGTGAGCATCATTTCAACGTTCTTGCCGGGCAGGAGGCCTACTCATACCGTTATGACGTGTTGCAGGCATCCCGCAGCAATATGGCTGTGCCGGATATGCCGGAACTGGCTGTCGGCTCACTTGTAACTGCGGGTACGGGCTATCGCATTGACTACTCATTGCTGGGCTATCTGGTGAGTGGGCAGTATGACTACCGGAACAAGTATTTCTTCTCCGCTTCCTATCGCCGCGACGGTTCATCCCGTTTTGCGCCCGACACTCGTTGGGGAAACTTCTGGTCGCTGGGAGCTTCATGGCGTGTCGATCGTGAAGAGTTTATGCAGAATACCGCCGACTGGCTTTCTGCCTTGACCCTGAAAGCCAGTTATGGAGCGCAGGGCAATGATAATTTGGGCACCTACTATGCCAGCAGCGGACTCTACTCCATTGTTTCGCAGGCGGGTGAGAACGCTTTGCTGTCCGACCGTCTCGCAACGCCCGACTTGAAATGGGAGACCAACCTGAACCTGAATGTCGGCATTGACTTTTCATTGTTCAACAACCGCTTCTCCGGTTCGTTCGACTTCTTCCAGCGACGCTCCAAAGATCTGCTGTATTCCCGTCCTTTGGCCACCTCTTTGGGTTACACCTCGATGGACGAGAACATCGGTGCGTTGAAAAACACCGGTTTTGAGATAGATCTTAAAGGCACGCTTATACATACTCGTGACTTCATGTGGCGCATGGGGCTTAACCTCACGCACTACAAGAATGTGGTGACCGAACTTCCGCTCGATGACATGCCTGTGACGGGAGTCACCCGCTTGAAGGTGGGACGCTCGGTGTATGACTTCTATCTGCGCGAATGGGCAGGGGTGGACCCTGCCAACGGCGATCCGCTGTGGTATAAGAATGTAAAGGATGCGCAAGGAAATATTACCGGACGCACCACCACCAACGATTATGCCCAAGCTGATTATTATTATGTGGACAAGTCATCGCTGCCTAAGGTTTACGGCGGTTTTAATACGGCTTTCGCATACAAGGGTTTTGAGTTGTCGGCCATCTTCGCATACAGCATAGGCGGGTATATTGTGGATCGTGACGTTACGATGTTGTGGAGCAATGGGAGCAATCCCGGACGCGCCTGGTCCACCGAGATCCTGAAACGCTGGACACCGGAAAACCGCGATACGGACGTGCCCGCTTTGAGGACAGTGTCCAACAACTGGAATTCCAATTCTACCCGCAACCTGTTTAATAATTCCTATTTGCGGATGAAGAACATCACGCTCTCCTACGACTTTCCGCAGCCGCTGATAAAGAAGGTCAGCCTGAACAGCCTGCAACTCTTCGTACAGGCGGACAACCTGCTGACTTTCTCTAAAAATCAGGGACTGGACCCGGAGCAGGGCATTACGGGGTTGACTTACTATCGTTACCCTGCCATGCGCTCCATTTCCGGCGGAATCAATGTTTCATTCTAAATCACTATTCACATGAATACTTCAATGAAAAATATAGCGGCTTTTACGGCCGGGCTGTTGTTCGTCCTGTCTTCGTGCAGCGGCGATTTTCTCGACCACAAACCTACGGATGCGGTGGATTCGGGCATTGTTCCCGTACCTTCCAATGCAGGGCGCATATTCAACGGGGCATGGTACAACCTGTTTGAGTACAGCAGTACGTATGCCAATATCGGCTATCGCGCCTTGATGTTGCAGGATGACATGATGGCGGATGATGTGGTGTCGCGCCCTATGTACGGCTTCAACTCTTCCTATCAGTTTAATGATGTGGTGATGCCTGCCAATAACCGTACCGCATTTGCGTGGTATCTGATGTACAGGACTATTGACAACTGCAACACAGCCATTTCCATTACGGCTACCGGTGATGACGACACACCCGACTTCCGCTACTCCCAGGGACAGGCCTATGCTTTGCGGGCTTTTTGTTACCTGCATCTGGCGCAGCACTACCAGTTTACGTATTTAAAAGATCCCGCTGCTCCGGCTGTTCCGCTCTATACAGAACCCACTGTTTCCACAACAAAGCCCAAGGGCAAGGCCACTTTGGAGGAGTTGTACACGCAGATTTTCAAAGACCTGAATAAGGCTAAAGAGCTTCTTAAGGGCTATGTCCGTCCGGATGACAACTCTAAGTTCAAGCCCGATGTGAGTGTTGTCAATGGGTTGTTGGCGCGTGCCTGTCTGCTCACCGGGCAATGGGGCGGGGCTGCCGATGCTGCACTTGAGGCTGCCAAGGGATATGCCCTGATGACAGATGCCAAAACCTATATGGGCTTCAATGATTTGTCCAACACCGAGTGGATGTGGGGGCATCCGCAGTCCGTAAGCCAGTCCGATGCCAGCTATAATTTCTATTATATTGATGTGGTGACTCCCGATGCGTATAATAGTTTCATGGCCGACCCGCATTTTATGGATCTGTTCGAAGCCGGAGATATTCGTCTGGACCTGTTTCAGTGGATGCGTGAAGGGTATCTGGGCTACCGGAAATTCCGCATACGTGCCGACCAGACCGGGGACATTGTCGTGATGCGTTCCGCCGAAATGTATCTGATTGCCGCCGAGGCGCTGGCGCGTGAGGGACAATTGGGAGAGGCCGTAAAGCCGCTGAACACATTGCGCAACGCACGCGGCCTTGCCGATTACGACCTGACGGGCAAAACGCAGGAGCAGCTCATCGGTGATATCTTGCTGGAACGCCGCCGCGAACTGTGGGGCGAAGGATTTGGCATTACCGACATATTGCGCACCCAGCGTGCCGTTGCGCGTGAAGCCTTGACGAAAGAAGAAGCGGAGAAAAAGTATGATTGCTGGCAGCAGGACGGCTCTTATAAAGAGTATAATCCCGAAGGGCACTGGTTTACTTCCTTCCCCGACGGAACGAGGTTTGTGCCGAACAGTACCTATTATCTGTATTCCATTCCGGAGAAAGAAACGAATGCAAATCCCAACTTATAGGCAGGGACCTTATAATGGCAGGGTAGAAGGACGGCACTCAAGCACCTATTTTTTCTCCCTGCCTTCTCTTTCCGCCATTTTCCGTTTCACGAATTCAATCTTCAGGTTGGCTTCGTCCTTGTTCTTTTTAATCTCGGTGATGGCGGACAGCAGTTGCGCCAGTTCGTAGACAGCCGCTACGGCTTTGCGGTCGTTGGGAGTCATGGTGGTGGCGTAGGAGCGTTCGCCAAGATAGTTGACGCGGATGTTTTTATCCTTGTTCAGGTTGAGGAAAGCGATTACGTTGCCGTCTTCTCCTACCTTGTAATCCGCTTTTTCTATTTTCTCTCCCAAGTCGGTGGTCTCATAGCTGTCTTTGGACGCCGGAGTTTCGGCAAAGCTGCCGTCAGGGGCGGTGACCTTCACTGCTAAATGGTGGATGTTGTGCGGGCCGCAATAGATGGAGGTCATGCTCATGACGCCGTTCTCGTCCACCTGAAAACGCAGGTAAGAACGGTGGAGGTTCTTTTCTATCACTTGCGAAGGATGCAGGTAATTGCCTATCCTCTGGTACTCGGCGTCTTTCTCGAAGGCATAGTTGCCTTTAATGGCGTCTACGGCTTCCTGCTTTTCCTGCAACATGCTGTCGAGGTAGGCAAGCGTCTTTTCCTGTTCTTTCAGTTCCACCTGCTGCATGAGTCCGATGCCCTCGCGTCTGGTTTCAAATGCTTTCGGGTAGAGTATCTTGATGCTGTCAATCTGCATTTTCGCTTCGCTGTAATCGCCGCGTTCAAAAGCTGCGCGGGCGGTCTGGAGCCTTTCACCGGCTTTTTTCTCCACATTGCTGCAAGAGAAGAGCGTGCAACAGAGGCACGCAAGGAAGGTTGCTTTCTTCATAATTTTCATTCTTGATATTAACAGGGGACAAAAATAAAAAATAATATCCGTATCTTTGCAGTCTTTTAATGTGATAATGTGCCATTATATATGATTGAATTGACAACAGAAGAGCTGAAACAGCGTTTCAGTGACAATATATTCGGACGGATTTCCGAGACGGCAGATGAACTGGGACTGGAATGTTACGTGGTAGGCGGCTACGTGCGCGACATTTTCCTGCAACGCCCTTCCAAAGATATTGATGTGGTAGTGGTGGGCAGCGGCATTGCAATGGCGGAGGCGCTTGCCAAACGCTTGGGGCGTGGTGCACACCTTTCTGTTTTCAAGAATTTCGGTACGGCGCAACTGAAGTATCATGGTACGGAAGTGGAGTTTGTGGGCGCCCGCAAGGAGTCCTACACGCACGATTCGCGCAAGCCGGTTGTGGAAGACGGTTCGTTGGAGGACGACCAGAACCGCCGGGACTTCACTATCAATGCCTTGGCGGTCTGCCTCAACAGGCAGCGTTATGGAGAGCTGGTGGATCCTTTCGGAGGAATGGAGGACATGCGTGAAAAGACCATCCGCACGCCGCTCGATCCGGACATTACCTTCAGTGACGATCCCTTGCGTATGATGCGTTGCATCCGCTTTGCCACCCAACTGAATTTCTATATCGACGATGACACCTTCGAGTCTTTGTGCCGCAACAAGGAGCGCATCTCTATCATATCCAAGGAGCGCATTGCGGATGAGCTGAACAAGATATTGCTGTCTCCCGTCCCGTCCAAAGGGCTGATAGACTTGGACCGTTCCGGACTGTTGCAGCTCATCTTCCCGGAGCTGGTTGCCTTGCAAGGCGTTGAAACCCGTAACGGCAGGGCGCATAAGGATAATTTCTACCATACGCTCGAAGTGCTCGATAATATAAGTAAGAAGACCGACAACCTATGGCTTCGTTGGGCAGCCCTGCTTCACGACATTGCCAAGCCGGCAACCAAGCGTTGGGAGCCTCGTGCCGGGTGGACGTTCCACAACCACAACTTCATTGGCGAGAAGATGATTCCTGAGATTTTTCGCAGGATGAAGCTCCCGATGAATGAGAAAATGAAGTATGTACAGAAGCTCGTGGGCCTGCACATGCGTCCCATTGTGATAGCCGATGATGTGGTGACGGACTCGGCTGTACGCCGCCTTTTGTTTGAGGCAGGCGATGACATAGACGACCTTATGACCTTGTGCGAGGCCGATATCACTTCCAAGAACATGGAGCGTAAGCAACGCTTCCTGAACAACTTCCAACTGGTGCGCCAGAAGCTGAAAGACTTGGAGGAGCGCGACCGCATCCGTAACTTCCAGCCCCCTGTCAGCGGTGAGGAGATTATGAAAACATTCAATCTGCCGCCCTGCCGGCAAGTGGGCGCATTGAAAAGCGCTATCAAGGATGCCATATTGGACGGCGTCATTCCCAATGACTACGAGGCTGCACGCGCATTTATGCTGCAACGGGCGGAAAAGATGGGACTGAAATAGGGTTTTGACATGTTTTTTCTTAATGTGGCGCTTCGAAAAATAGGGGGGGATAATAGGAGGCTCTGAGGAATAAGTCGGAGGAAGAGAATTTGGGGTTGTGGATTTATTAGCTTGATTTTTAATTGGTTATGTAGAAATATCACTTTGGCTTTTCAAAGGCTTAGGGTTCATTTAGGGTTCATTTCCCTTATGACCCCCATTCCCCCCTGAAAATAGGCCTAAAAATACATGAGATGACTTGTTTTTTTACTATGCTCCTGTCTGGCTTTCTTTGGCATATATTCTGCAAACAGACTGATAGATGCTTTTTTCAGTCAGTGCTGACAGATGTTCCTTTCAGTCGGTGCTGACAGATGTTCCTTTCAATCAGTGCTGATAGATGTTCCTTTCAGTCGGTGCTGATAAATGCTTTTTTAAACAGCCTGATAGATGTTCCTTTCAATCAGCACTAATGGATATTTCTTTACAACGCAGTAATCCCTTATGGCGGAAACGACCTATGAACTGTCAGTTTGTGAAAGTTGTCAATATACTGTAAATCAGATGAATACCCCTAAAATGGGTGGTGTTTTAGGGGCTATAAGGGAATGACCCCTAAATGAACCCTAAACAGTATTTTGCCTTTGGTAAAAATAGCATACATGTATGTTCCTTTTTCTTTTTTTGCGAATACACAGAATCCGCGCCATGAGATGAAGATATCCGTTTCGTAAGGCGGAAGCATTCACCCTGCGGGACGGAAATATTTATCTTGCAGGACGGAAATATTCGTCCCGTAAGGCAGAAATATTCATCCCGCGGGATAAAACAAATCGTCTCGTGAGATGAAACAGGACATCTCACGAGACGAAAATGCATATCTTCCGGTTCTCCGGTTGATGAGGGAAAACGTCCTTACTCTTCGGCTTGGAACTTTCTGCTCACCTTCATCAGGTTGGTGGAGTAGGTCACTATATTCTGCGCTTCCTGTATCATTGTCAGGTATACCATGCTGACTTTGATGCTTCCGGACTGGCTCTGGATGCGTTGCAGCTCTTCACGTTTCAGGTGGGCGAGTTGTCCGTTCAGCTCGTTTGCCCTGCGCACTTCTTCTTCGAAGTCGCTGTAATCGTTATGCTCCAGCTTATGGCGGCATACTTGCAACAGATAGACGATGTCTTCCGTTACGTCGGCAAACTCGCCTTTCTGCACTGCATCCAGCGGCTTGAAGTTATTGTCGATATGTTCCAGACATGGTTCGCACAGGCGTCCTACACTATAAATCAGCTCACTGGCAAAGTCGTTTCCCTGATAGTAATAGAGCCCTTTTTCGAGCACCGTATTGTTGTCCAGACGACACATGGCGAGCGTGCCGGTGCGCTTCATCTGTTTGATCAGTTGCTTCTCGAACTTCACAGCACCCATTGCCCGGCGCAGTCCGCGCAGGTTCTCGTGCAGGAAGGCGGTGACGGTGCGTTCGAAGTTGTCTTCCGTAAACTCCAGTATCTTGCACAGCTCCTCGCGGGTGTGGCGACGCAAGAGTTCCAGAATCTCCATGTTGTCTGTGCTTTGCATCAGTTGCTTGATAGTGGCGTTGCCCTTTTCTTTCTCCTTGCGTTTCTTGTACATCACTTGGCTGCGTATCAGCATGAACACTGCCAAGCCGATCAGTGCGATAATGGCGACTGTGCCGCCGAAATAGATGATCATGGCCACGAAGAAACAGATTGTGAATGCAGCTCCGGCAGTGATGAACCAGCCGCCGATGACGCTCAGTACGCCGGTGATGCGGAATACGGCGGAGTCGCGTCCCCAAGCGCGGTCGGCAAGGGAGGTACCCATGGCCACCATGAAGGTGACGTAGGTTGTGGAGAGGGGAAGTTTCAGGGAAGTACCGAGGGCAATCAGCAAGCCGGCGAGTACAAGGTTGACGGAGGCGCGTACCAAGTCGAACGCTGCGCCGTCGGCAATGATGGCTTCGTCCTTCCGGAAGCGGGTTTCTATCCAGCGTTTGCTGCTTTCGGGCATCGTTTTGGACAGCCCGTTGGCTATTGTCATGCTGAAGCGTACCAGTGTACGTGCTATGGGGGTGCTGCCGAAGCTCTCTTCGCCTTCATCCTGACGGGAGAGGTCGACGGAAGTCTTGATTACGTTATGGGCCTTCTTGGAGGTGCACAGCGAGTAGACCATGATGACTCCCGCACCGATAAGGAAGTACCAGGGCGTTTTGGCCGGACCCAGCAACGAGTCCATGAGGAAGCCGTCGGGACCTGCGGCGGCGCCGTTGGTGGTGTAGTCGATGAAAGAGGAGTAGCCGGCAAGGGGCACACCGATGAAGTTCACCAAGTCGTTACCCGCAAAGGCGAGGGCAAGGGCAAAGGTTCCCAGAAGCACCACGACCTTGAACACGTTGACCTTCCGCCAGTGCAGCACCTGCATCAACAGGGTGAAGAACACAAAGAAACAACCGATCAGCAGGGTGGTGTTATCTTGTATCCACTGCTTGTTTTCCGGGGTCATGAATGAACTGTCTTTCAGCCCTTTTATCAGCATGAAATAGATAATGGAGGTTGCTGCGATGCCGCCGAAGATGCCGATGCTGTACTTCATCTTCTTGGTGTAGTTGAAGGTGAACACCACACGCGCCAGCCATTGCACCAGCATACCGAAGAAGAAGGCAATGGCTACGGAAAGGAAAATACCCATGATGACGGACAGGGCTTTGTCCGTATTGATGAGGTCGCCGAATCCCAGCGTGTCACTGCCATGCACCTTGATGAGCGCCAGGGCGAATGTTCCGCCCAGCAGTTCGAATACCATGGATACGGTGGTGGATGTAGGCATCCCCATTGTGTTGAATACGTCCAGCAGCACTACGTCGGTCAGCATGACGGCCAGCAGGATACACATGATTTCGGCAAAATAGAAATGCTCCGGCTGGTAGATGCCATGCCGGGCGATGTCCATCATGCCGTTGGACAGGGAAGCGCCGATAAAGACGCCGATGCCCGCTATAAACAGTACGGTTTTGAAAGATGCTGCTTTGGCTCCGACAGCAGACTGAAGAAAGTTTACTGCATCATTGCTGACACCCACGACGAGGTCGAAAACCGCGAGGACGAACAGGAAGATGACAATGCATAGATAGATAGTTTCCATAAGATGTATTTTATTTCTGGCTGCAAAGGAACGTTATTTGTGTTGCAGGGAAATGTCATACATGTTACAGAAATGTTACAAGAAACTTTTCGCTCTCCGTTTTCAACCCTTCAGGTATTCGTAGAAAGTATATTGCGAACGTATCTTCTCCTTTTGCGGACGTGCCGATTTCCAGCGGTTGCGCAGGTGGTCGTCCACAAAGCATGCCTTGCGCTTGTCCGACAGTTGGATGGAAAGCATGTCCGACAGCTCGCGCTTCAGGTCCGGGTCCAGAATGGGGGTTACGGCTTCAATGCGGCGGTACAGGTTGCGGCGCATCCAGTCGGGCGAGCCGAGAAACAGTTTCGGCTTTCCGCCGTTGCCGAAGTACCACACGCGGGCATGTTCGAGGAAGGTGTCCACAATGCGTGTGACGCGGATGTTACGACTGTATTTCCGTCCGGGGATGAGGCAGCAGATGCCTCGTACGATGAGGTCTATCTTCACCCCGGCTTGTGATGCCTCATACAGCCGTTCTATCATGGCGGGGTCTTGCAGGGCATTCATTTTGAGTATTATCCTTCCCTGCTTACCGCTTTTGGCGAGTTCTATCTCATGGTCGATGAGGCGGTTGAGTTCGGGTATCAGGTTGAAGCGCGCCACCAGCAGGCGGTGGAATACGGGATTCTCCTTGCCTTGGAATGTGCGGAAGAGGTTGTGCAGGTCGTTCACAAGTACCGGATTGCAGGTGAACAACCCGCAGTCGGCATAGAGGGTGGCGGTTTTCTCGTTGAAGTTTCCGGTGCTTATATAGGCGTAGCTGGGCAGTTTGTGCCCCTGCTTGTCGCGGCGCAGCACGAGCGCCACTTTGGCATGCACCTTCAGTCCGGGCAGGCTGAACAGGATATTGATGCCGGCGGCTTTCATCATCTCGGCGGTTGCCAGGTTGTTCTCTTCATCGAAACGGGCTTTCAGTTCTACGAAGACGGTCACTTTCTTGCCGTTCTGTGCGGCGGCTATCAAGGTGTTGATGACGGCGGAGTTTTCGGCAACGCGGTATTGGGTCACCATGATCTCGCGGACGGTAGGCTCGTGCACTGCTTCGTACAGGAAATGGATGAAGTGTTCGAAAGAGTGGTAGGGGTAATGCAGCAGCAGGTCTTTCTTCTCCACATAGCGGAAGATGGATTCACGCTCGTCCAGACAGGCCAGTTTCATGGGCTGTGGCTTGCGGATGGGGCGTACGGCATTGTTCGGGTTGGGCAGGTGGCGCAGGTCTTCCATGTTGAGGTGCTTGTCGCCCGGAACCAGTTCTTGGCGGTTGATGCGGAAGGCGTCTACCAGAAAGTCCAGAAAGTCATCCGGCATGGCGCGGTCGTACACAAAACGGCAGACGGCTCCTATCTTGCGCTTCTTTACCTTTGTCTTTACCTGCTCTATGATCTCGGAGGTATTGGCCGATTCGTCTATCAGTATGTCCGCATCCCGCGAAATCTTGATGCAATAGCTGCTGTCCACGTCATAGCCGGGGAAAATCGTGTCGATATTGGCTTTGATAATGTCCTCGATGAACATCAGATAGTAGTTCTTGTCCTGTTTGGGAAGCTCGATGAAACGGGGCACCTTGCTGTAAGGCAGCTTCATCACGAAATATTGCGTATGGTCGGGGTCGCCCGGCAAAGTGCCTTTGGAATGCAGGCGTACGGCAAGGTAAAGGCGGTTGTCGCGCAGGAAGGAGATGACCTTGTCCTTGCTCACCGGTACGGGCGAGAGATACGGGAAAATCTCTTCGCGGAAGAAGCGTCTCAGGAACTCTTTATGGAAAGGCTCCACGTTGCGGCTCTGGTAGAAAATTATGTGATGTTGCCGCAGTGCGGGCAGTATCTTCTGTTCGTAGATGCGGATGCGTTCTTCCAGTTGGCGGTTCACCTCTTCGTTGATTTCGGTCACCAGCTGCATGGCGGACTGTACGCTCTCCTCGTCGCTATGCGCGGCGCCGGTGGCAATGGCCTTGTGGTCGGCCACGCGTATCTTGTAGAACTCTTCCAGGTTGGACGAGTATATGGATATGAAGTTGATGCGCTCGTACAGCGGCAGCGTGTCGTCCTCTGCCTCCAGCAGCACCCGGTAGTTGAATGACAGCCAGCTGATGTCGCGTTTGAAATATCTGCTTTCCATATAAGATTAGGTTTATTTTCCAAATATAGCTACCTTTGCACATATAAACAAAGGAAAAATGACAAAAGTTGGTTTACTGTCGGATACGCATGGATATTGGGATGAGAAGTACCTGCAATACTTTGAGTCGTGCGATGAAATATGGCATGCCGGTGATATAGGAACATTGGAAGTGGCGCAGAAGCTGGCGGCGTTCCGGCCGTTTCGTGCGGTATATGGCAATATAGACGGGCAGGACTTGCGCAAGCTCTATCCGCAAGTGCTCCGTTTTACGGTGGACGGCGCGGAAGTGCTGATGAAACACATAGGGGGCTATCCCGGCAAGTACGATCCGTCCGTACAGGGGAGCATCATGGTGCGTCCGCCCAAGCTGTTTGTCAGCGGCCATTCGCATATACTGAAGGTGAAGTTCGACAAGACATTGGGCATGCTCCATATCAATCCGGGCGCAGCCGGCATCTACGGCTTCCATAAGGTGCGCACTATGGTGCGTTTCACCATTGACGGCGGTGTGTTTAAGGACCTTGAAGTGATAGAGCTTGCCGGTTAGGGATTAGTGGTTAGTAATCCCACTTTTCTTCTCTTGAAATTTTGTAATTTTCTGATTTTTGTCGAACTTTGCACTCTGAATAGCAACGAGAGCCGTGGGGCATTGTCCTCCTTCTTATTTTATTCTACATTTGAAGTCAATCCAATAAAGAACTGAAATATGAAAGGAATTATTCTTGCAGGTGGCAGCGCCACTCGTCTCTATCCATTGTCCAAGGCTATCTCCAAGCAGATTATGCCGGTCTACGACAAGCCCATGATCTATTATCCCCTCTCCACTCTGATGTTGGCAGGCATACGTGAAGTGCTGATTATCTCCACTCCGCGCGATTTGCCCATGTTTCGTGACCTGTTGGGAACGGGCGAGGAGCTCGGCATGTCTTTCTCTTATAAGGTACAGGAGAAACCGAATGGACTGGCACAGGCCTTTGTGCTCGGAGCGGAATTCCTGAACGGTGAGCCGGGATGCCTTATCTTGGGTGACAACATGTTCTATGGACAGGGATTCTCTGCAATGCTGAAACGTGCCGCTTCTATCGAGAAAGGTGCGTGCATCTTCGGCTATTATGTGAAAGACCCGCGTGCATACGGGGTGGTGGAGTTCGATGCCGACGGTAAAGCCATTTCGTTGGAAGAAAAACCTGCACAGCCCAAAAGCAATTATGCAGTTCCGGGCCTATACTTCTACGACTCCACTGTGACGGAAAAGGCCGCAGCCCTGAAACCATCGGCCCGCGGCGAATATGAGATTACCGACCTTAACCGCCTTTATCTGCAAGAAGGCACGCTGAAAGTGGAACTTTTCGGTCGTGGCTTTGCCTGGCTCGACACCGGCAATTGCGACAGCCTGCTCGAAGCAAGCAACTTCGTTGCCACCATACAGAACCGCCAGGGATTCCGCGTGAGCTGCATCGAGGAGATAGCATGGCGCAAGGGATGGATTGATCTTGACCAGCTCCATCATCTGGGAGAACAACTGGGCAAAACGGAATATGGCAAATATCTGATGGAACTTGCCGATTCGTACCGTTGATGTAACGACCGCCTTTAAACTCATACATAACTATAACTTATAATTCATAATTGCATGAAAACTTATCTTGTAACCGGTGCTGCCGGATTTATCGGAGCCAACTATATAAAATATATTCTGGCAAAGCATGATGATATAAAAGTGGTGATACTGGATGCCCTGACCTATGCCGGAAATCTGGGCACGATTGCCAAAGATATTGACGAGGAACGTTGCTTCTTTGTCAAAGGTGATATCTGTGACCGTATTCTTGCCGACGAGCTGTTTGCCAAATACAAATTCGACTATGTGGTGAACTTTGCCGCTGAAAGCCATGTGGACCGCAGCATCGAGAATCCGCAGCTCTTCCTGATGACGAATATTCTGGGTACTCAGAACCTGCTTGACGCCGCCCGTCGTGCATGGGTGACGGGTAAGGACGAACAGGGTTATCCCACATGGCGCAAGGGAGTGCGCTATCATCAGGTGTCTACGGATGAAGTTTACGGCTCGTTGGGCGCCGAAGGTTTCTTTACGGAGAACACCCCGCTTTGCCCGCATAGCCCGTACAGCGCTTCCAAGACAAGTGCCGATATGGTGGTAATGGCATACCATGACACTTATAGGATGCCGGTCACCATTACCCGCTGTTCCAACAACTATGGCCCGTACCACTTCCCGGAGAAGCTGATACCGCTGATCATAAAGAATATCCTTGAAGGCAAGCCGCTTCCGGTGTATGGTGACGGCAGCAATGTGCGCGATTGGCTGTATGTGGAAGACCATTGCAAAGCCATTGACCTTGTGGTGCGCAAAGGGGTGGAAGGCGAAGTGTATAATGTGGGCGGCCACAACGAAAAGACCAATCTGGAGATTGTGAAGCTGACCATCGCCACTATCCGCCGCCTGATGGAAGAAAAACCGGAGTATCGCGCAGTCCTGAAAAAGCAGGTCAAGGGCGACGACGGACAGATTGACATCAGTTGGATAAACGAAGGCCTGATAACGTTCGTGAAAGACCGTCTCGGCCACGACCAACGTTATGCCATAGACCCCGCCAAGATAACGGAGGCTTTAGGCTGGTATCCCGAAACGAAGTTTGAAACGGGCATCGTCAAGACCATCGAGTGGTATTTGAATAATCAGGACTGGGTGGAAGAAGTGACCAGCGGCGATTACCAGAAATATTATGAAAGGATGTACGGGAAGAAATAAACCGTTCCTTTCCTTTTAAGCCTGCATCAGTGCAGCGCTTAGTAAGAGTCCGAAGAACAGCATATTACGTGAAGTCTCACCTAATATGCTGTTTAGTTTTCGGCCGTTCCGTATGGCTGCCATTTTGCGCCACGTCAGCACGTGCAAGTACAGGTAGATGCAGGGAGCCCAAATGAAGGCAAGCGGTTCTATCTTGCCGGCATGTACAAACCATAGGCTGAGCAAGACGGCCGACACGCCCAATCCGAGGTACAGGTAACGCCCGAAGGGCTCGCCGAAGCGGACAACCAGCGTGCGTTTGCCGCTAAGGGCATCTTGTTCGCGGTCGCGGTAGTTGTTCACCACCAATAAGGTGTCTATCACCAGTCCGCAGATGAGTGAGGCTATCCACACGTCGGCGGTAATGGCGTGGGCTTGCACATAGTAGGTTCCGCCTACGGGGATGAATCCGAAGAAGACCAGCACGAGCAGATCTCCCCAACCCCGGTAGGAGAGGACGGTGGTATATAAGAAGGCGAATATCACGCAGAGTAGCCCCAGCAATATCAGTTCCCAGCCGCCATGAGGCAGTTGTCCCCAGCATTGGCGCAGCAGTGTGCAGCCTATGAGGCAGGAGAAAACCAGCATCCCCATTATGCCCCGTTTCATGGCTATGGGGGTGATCCAGCCTTGGGCACAGGTGCGTTCCGGGCCGAGACGGTCGGTACGGTCGCTGCCTTTCAGGTAATCGTAGAGGTCGTTGATGAAGTTGGCTGCGATTTGCATGCCGCAGGCAAACAGTGCGCACAGCAGCGCCGGTATCAGGTCGGACTTGCCGTCGGCAAAAGCCAGTGCGGAGCCTATCAATACCGGGATGATTGCTCCGGTCAGGGTCTTGGGACGGGCGGCAAGCACCCATGCGTGGAATGAGTTGGTTGTTATTGCTTTCATGTCGGATTTTTAGAAAGTTATAGCACAAAGATAAGGAAAGGAATTATTATCTTTGTACTGCTGTTAAGGTAAAATTTATTATTTCATTAAACAATAAAGAAAGGCTTATGTGTCAAGCGCTGTTTTATAGGGAGTTGAGGAATCTGCTGTGTCTGTCGGCTTTGGTGTTGTTACTCTTTTCCTCGTGCCGGTCCACCCGGCAGTTCGTTTCGCCTCTTCCGGAGGAATATACTGTCCGCATGTCCCGGTCTTCTGCATCCGGATACAAGAATGTGAAACGCGTCAGGCAGTATGAGTTTGCTCATCGTGATGTTCCTGCGGCGTTCAACGGATGCAGGCTGGCTTTTATCTCCGACTTGCATTACAGGAGCCTGCTGAAAAAGGAGGGACTGGAGGACATAACCCGCTTGCTGAACGATTTGCATCCTGACGCCCTGTTGATAGGCGGCGATCTGCATGAGGGATGCGAGTATGTTCCGGATGTTATTGCTGCGCTGGGAGCGGTGAAAACACCTTTGGGTACTTATGCCGTTCTTGGAAACAACGATTATGAAGCGTGTTATGATGATATCCTGAAGGAAATGGAACGGCAGGGCATACATCTGCTGGAGCATAAGGCGGACACCTTGAGGCGGAATGGCGAACATATCGTGATAGCTGGTGTACGCAATCCTTTCGATATAGGGCAGAACGGACAGTCGCCCACTCTTTCCCTTGCTCCGGAGGACTTCGTTGTTTTGCTGACGCATACTCCCGACTATGCCGAAGATGTGCCCATTACCAATACCGACTTGGTGCTTGCCGGACATACGCATGGCGGGCAGGTGACTGTGTTCGGTTTGTATGCTCCTATCATTCCGTCTCACTACGGACAGCGCTTCCTTACGGGACTGAAGTATAACTCAAGTAACACGCCGATTATCATAACCAACGGCATTGGTACTTCCAACAAGAATGTCCGTCTCTTCGCACCGAGCGAGGTGGTGGTGATCACACTGCTTTCACGCCCATGAGGCGGGTTTATGAAGCAAGAGGAGTGGGGGACGGGGAAAAAGCCATGACTTGTCAGGCATAGGGATTCACGTCAAAATCCTTGTTTTCTTCTGTGACCGATGAATCTACCGCCACTCCCAGTTCTATTTTTCCGGTTTGTGTGGCTTTGATAGTCAGCTTCACCCATTTCTGCGGTTCAAGTGAATTTATTTCGCCTTCTTTCATCACTTTCTTCCCGTTGTAATAACCTGTAATGGTGTATATGAGCTTGTTGCTGGCATTCTCCAATATGTTGAAATAAGCGGAACGGGTACTGAAGGAGGCGTTCTCATCAAATTTCAAAAGCCGTTCTTGCCGCCCTTCCCGGAAGAGGGTGACACTATACGGCTCTTCAGGGTTCTTGCCGAAGATGTCTTTGAAGGTTTGATCGTATTCCACATTGACCTTGGCGTTCTGCATGGTGCATATAATGTCTGCGTTGACGGTTTGTGAGGTGACAACGGTTATGTCCTGACTTCCGTAATAACGCGCTTTGCCCCAACGGTCATTGGCCGACTCAGCGTCAGTGCTTATGCAGCTTTCTGCTATTATGCTATAAGTACCCGCTTCAAACCTTAAAGGAGTGGATTGGATAATGCTATAAGGCTTTTGACTCAGATAGGTGGTGGTGCCGCTTTTAATGGTAATCAGGTATGTGGAGACATCCGTATCGGTATCCCCTGCACGTGTCGTAGCTACGGATATTTCGGGATTGGTGCCTATGTTCAGGTTGATATATCCATACCCGGTTGCTTCGGGAGCATCGCTGCTGTTGCATGCTGCCAAAAGAAAGAGAAATAAAATGAGAGATAAATATTGTTTCATTGCTAATATAGGGTTATGAGTTATTCGTAAATAAGTTCGATGTCATCTATATAAAGTTGGCTGCCGGATAATGTAGTTATTGTTCTTTCTGAGTCTTTAAAATAAGTTTTAACGTCTTTACTCGTATAGGGTAAATCATTACCTGAATAAATGGACGATGAATAGTTTATATATATGTATTTGCATGGCATAAAAAAGTTAGTGCCATAGTCTAGAGATATGGTTATTTCTTCATATCTATCTTTAACTTCCTTATCTGATGTATATTCTTTTGAAGTAATGACTTCTTTATTTTCGTCATAAATACTTATGAGTACTTTCCATTTATCTTGGTCATAGGGTATATATTTATGCCAAAAGCGTAATTTACTGGGACGTGCATCGAAAGCCTTACCTTGTTCTATGGTATAATAATCATTAGGGCTTGCTGCAGTTCCATTTGTTGTTACTGTGATATTACCAATAAATAATTCACCTGGCACATTGTTGAAGGCGTATGAACTTTTGGAGGAACTAGTGTTACCTCGTCCTGCTGCAGTATTCCTTAATTCTGCTGCTTTACTTCCTCCATGACAATCAGGAGTATATGAAACAGCAGGAAATGAATTGTAATAGTAGACTGTGCTGAATGGTGCTGTGTTAGCATCTCTATGTCTTGTTGTAAAATCATTGTTTGTATTCCAAAATGCATTATTGTCCCATGGATAAAAGGTATGCAATTTTAATGCGCCATTATTACTGAGACCTGCTTTGTAATAATATCCTCTTTCTTCTTCTGACCATTCTTCCATATTCCCATTAGGTATTGGAGAACAGGCTTCTGTCGTTATATTTACAATGTTACTAAACGTAGCATCTGCTAATCTTGCCCTTATTTGATATGATGTTTGCTCTGTAAGACCTTTGATTATGATATTATTGTTGTCATCAAATTCGGATTTTAAAGAATTATCCCAACTGCCATTAAGAGTGGTTGCCTCATAAACTATACCTTTAGGCGTATCTATTTCTTTTCCATTCTTATCTGTTGCAGTGGCAGGAGTTATATAAAGCCGTTTTGCCCATGCACCTGCCTGTTGGTCTGGTAATGTTAAATTAGGCAGTGATAAGTCGCAATTGATATTATATGCCTTTTGGGCTTGTGCGTTCAATGTGGCTATTGTTTGCTTGACCTCAATTTCCGCTTTATTCTTTCCTTCCAGTGTCAATGTATATTCTCCCGGCAGCACATACAATGCCTGTCCGTTAGTAACCTCTTTTTTCTCTTCTCCTTTACAGACATAGAATGTGGGCACGCCGATAAAGTGGTCTATGATATTGGTAGGTATGTTCGGAATAATGACAGCATTTGCAAGTTTGGCTGTGACAGTTCCTATTTGGGTGGTCTGCCCTTCGGAGATGGAAAACTCGGCGATTCCTTCAAAATAGGGACTATTCCCCATTTGCTGTTTATTGCCGTAGTAGGCACGCAATGTATATGAGGCTACGAAAAGATCTATTCCATTGGCATAATGGTCTATCTTTCCGCTTTCTATTGTGTAGCCGTCCGGATCTATTATTTCTATGGTTAAATCTTCGGGCTGAGGAGTGGGAATTGCAATGGCGCGGGTGTTTGCCTCTTCTGCTTCTATCCTTATTTCTCCTAATACTACCCGGCCTTTCGCTTTGTTCAATTCGTCCTCTTCCCGGCAAGCGGTGAATGTTGCCAGTACAGCGAGTGTTGCCAATATGTAACGTAATATTCTCATATCTTTAATAATCATATTCCAAACTGAATTCATCTATGGTCAACGTGGCTCCTGCTCCTCCGGTGAAGTAGTCGCCATATTTGCTTGCCGAGCATACCACTATGAGATGAGTGGGTACGCGGCTGGTTGATTTGTATTGTAAAGTCAGCTCCAGTGGGGTGTAACTGTCCACACTCGTACCGCTGTTGAACTCTGCATAAGCGATGACATGCGGGTCATTCTTGTCGAACAATTTGCGGTCTCTGGGATTGGTCCTGATTTCTACCGGTTTGTCCCAATCGCCTAAAGCTATATATATGGCGCATGTATCCGGCTTGTCCTTATAGGGGAGAAAACGGTTGTAGTCGTCCGTATTCGATTTGGAAGGCAGATAGGTAATAGGTGCTGTGGCATATTTATAGTAGCCTTTCAGCTTTGTGGGGCGTGCCGTAAACTCCTTGCCGAAACTCAAAATGCCATTGGTGCCGTCTGTGCGGACATATTCGCCGATGAACAGGTTGCCGGCGGCAAACTTGCCCACACGGCCCAGCCCGACGAACTTTGAGCCTAACTGTGCAGCCTGTCCTCCGGCAGGTGCACCGCTCCATGTGTCGCTTGTGGGTACAGTGATGCTTTCGCCCAAAGTGGTTGCACCGTCATTTCCGCTGTCCCAGATAGGATTACCGCCTTCCGCCCATGGTTCCCACACCTTGTTCACCTTGTGCCATTCGTCGAACGAACCGTTGGGAAGCTCTACGGCCGTCCCGGTGGTAAACTCTATTTCTTCACCCTTGTCTTCGCCCGAATAAGCACGACACACATAAGAGGTTCCCGCTTTCAGATGAGGAACGCGTGCCGTAAAGCTTCCGCCATTGGCGGTGATGCAGGAGGCATCTACCGGCTGCCATTCCTCTGCATCTTTCTCTTTCAGCTCAAAGCCGTTTTCCATGCCTTCCACGCCTTCCCCATAGAGCCATGCCACATTTACCCAACCGTCTGCCGACTTGGTGACTACGTTGGTCTCTACTTGGAATACGTAGAGCGTCCATTCTTCCATTACAATGAAATTGCGGAAGTTCACCACCACGTTTGCTTTGGCGTAGTTACCCATTTGCTGCCATTCCAAATAGGGAATGCCGCTGCTCATGTTGACAGTGGAGCCGGTAGGCCCCAGCTTTAGGTCGGTTAGCCGGATGTCTTTCAAACTGCCTTTGGTGCTGATGTTGACTGAGGCGAAATGCTCCTTTTCATCAAATGTAGCAGCGCCCACTTGGTGCTCTACGGTAAACCGCCGTTCAATGGTTTGATTGGCTTTCAAAGTCCATTGGTAGTCCTGATATAATGAGAGGGTCAGCGGATAGGGGTTGCTGAGGTCTATAATCGTATCGTTAGGCAGGCTGCAACGCCCTCCTTCGGTTACGCTGATGCTTTTCACGCGCACTTTCTTCATGTTGACGGTGTCCTCCAGGTTGACCGTTACGGTGCGGTCGTCATTCGAAATGACGGCGCTTCCTATTTGGCCGTCAATTTCAGTGCCGGTAACAAAGAGCTTGATGTACGGATAGGGTACATCGTTCTCGATGCAGGCGCTCAGGAAAGCGGCCATTAGCAAGAAACATCCTAAACGGATCTGTATATAGACTTTCTGATGCATACTCTCAATCTTACAAACAAAGGGTGATACCTATATTGATATTGAACAAATTAATCTTGAAGTTCGCACCGCTGTTGTGGCGCTTGCCGGTTTCTCCCAGATTGTTCTTTTGCGTTTCGCTGCTATATTTAAAGCCGATCACTCCGAAAGAGACTTCGGCAGAAACATTCTGCATGATAAATACGGCTACTCCGGGGTTTATGCCCAAGTGAAGCTCATAGAGCGTGGTTTCTGTACTTTTGAAAGCGTTTTCCGAATCAGCTGCTGCCGCTTCGGCATTTTCTGTGCCACGAGAGAACCGCGTGGTGCCCGTATTGAATGAAAGCGTCGTTTCGTTGAACAGCCCGAAACGTCTGCCGGCATCCAGCCCTACATAGGAACGGTGGAAAAGCCCAAGACTGTAAGTATCTTCCGTATAGCGTATGTCCTTTAGTGAAAAATCGAGGTCGTCCATGTTCAGAGCCAGATTATCCAACTGGGCAACGGTGTGGTTATAGCCCAGCTTGGCACCGATGACGATGTTGTTCCGTACGGCATATCCGATGAACGGCTTCACAGAAACTGTGCGGGCATGGCAATCGAAATCTTTCAGCAAAGAGAACAACAGGCGGCTGTCCTGACTGTCAAAATCCACATAGGATGCCGTAGCTCCGCCAATCCATTTGCCTTTGGGTATGAAACGGTAGTTGATGATGCCGCGGTCGTAACGTCCAATGGCCTTGGTGCGGATTATATCTTCCGGTTTGGCTGTTGTCTTTGGCGCTTGCAGGTAGACTGTATCATGCACAAACACCGTTTCGCGGATCAGTGAATCGCGGCCGCTTATGGAACGGAGCGTATCACCCGTTTGTGTATGTGCGAAACAAATGCTTGCCATGCCACAGAGTACATATGTCAGTATCGTTCGTTTCTTCATCTTTCTTACAAATAAAAGGCGATGCCCAAGCCTATGGAAAACAGGTTGATGCGGAAATTTGCGGAATTAAGGGAACGTTCGCCTATATATACTTGGTTCGTCGTTTGCCGGGTTTTGCTAAAGTCGAAACCCAATACGCCTACGCTGACCTCTACTGCCGTATAGTTGTTGATGAATGCAACCATTCCCGGAGCTACGCCGATGTTGAGGTCGGTCGAAGTGGAATAGGTTCCCGTAACGTCTTCGCCCGTACCGCTGACCACCTTGGACTGGCTGCCACCCATTTGCAGCTGTATGTCGCAATAGAGTCCGAAGCGCTTGCTGTTTCCCAGACTGATGTAGCTGCGCATCATTGCCATAGCTGCATAGGAATGTTTCAACTGGTACATGTCGTCCAGATCGAATTGGTTGTCGTCATCTACATTGATAGTAACTCCGCTCAGCTTGGTGAGTGTGCGGGCATAGCTGAAACGGCCGCCCGCCGCTAAATTGTCTTTGAATGCATAGCACAGCATCGGACTCACCTTAAAGGTATATCCGTCGGAGTTGATGCCCTCTATAATAAGGAAGTTGTAGTTGCTTTCATTGTGTTCCGAATAGGAAATGGAATTTCCCAGAATCCATTGCCCTTTGGGAACAAAGGTCTTCAACTCAATAGACCGTTTAAACTCTTGCGCCTGCATGGCAGCATGAGGCAGTATAAACAGCAGGATACATATATATATAACAGTCCTTTTCACGAGAATATCGGATTATTCATATACTAACTTAAGATCGTCGAGCCACATTGTACTGTCTACGCCGCCTGTGAAATAGTCTCCGTATTTGCTGGAGGAAGCTACCAGCACGATACTGGTGGGCTTGGTATCCATGTTGCGATACTCGATGGGAATCTCGAACTCAACCATCCCGTCTCCGGCGGTGGCTTCATCCCACGTCTTTTCACCATAGGCAATGATGTGAATGTCGTTGGGATTGAAGAGCTTGGCGCTGTTGCCGTCTTTGAAATTGGTTTTAACGATGACGGGCCATGTCTCACCGTTGGCTGTCTCGCCTACCCAGTCGCCCAAAGCGATGTATATGCACCCTTTGTCCATATCGCCCGCATTGATGTAGCTGCAATTGTTGGTCATGTCGACTGCTTTGGGCTCGTAGCGGATGTACCCTTTCAAGGCTACGGGGCGGGAGCTGAAAGGACGTCCCCAACCCAAGACGCCGTTGCCCCTGACACCGGACATTTCCGTAGCTATGTACTTCCCGGCAAACAGGTTGCCTGCTGCGAATTGATACACGCCCATCATGCCGGCTTTCTTGGATTGCAATTTGGCAGAGAAATTTCCGCTGTTTTTATACTCTGTACTGTAAGTTGTGATGTTTATGCTGGCAGTGGCGGAACCATGGTTTCCACTATCCCACCACATGGACTGTCCGGAACCGAAAACAAGCATTGGCGTGCCGTCTGTCCAATATTCAAATCCCGCATTTTCCAATTGGGTGGTTGCTTCGGTAGTGAACTGGCTGATGATTGTTGAGGGCGAAGCTCCTGCCAGCGCCCAGTATTCGTAAGTTGTACCGGGAGCCAGATTCTTGATGTTGGCATAAAGCAGTTTGGAACCGTTTACTCTTTGAGCGGGAACGGTAAATTCGCCCGTTGTACCTTTTATGCGGTATTTAAAGGCCAAAGCCTCTTCCGTCTCTTTTGCCAACGAGGCGCGTATGGTGGCTTTTGTTGCCCATACTTCCGCATCTATTACGTTAGTGGTGACCACTATTGCATCCGATACGATGAAACGGAACACAGAAGAGCGTTGCAACTTATTGTCGTCCGTTGCATTGATTTGTATGTCATATACTCCTTCTTTCTGTGACAGCTTCTGCATGAAGGCCTCCGAAAGCCCTATTTTGGTATTACCTTGACCGGTGTTGACATTGTACTTGGACACAATGTTCACACCGTAGCTGCTGAACAGGCTTTTGTCTTCGGCATTCATGGCCAATATGTCGAATGAATTGACGGGGAGTCCCAAACTTGTGAATTGGTCGCAGCTTACCAGAGCTTTTGTCAGGATGGAAGAGGTGGCTATCCAAAACTCCTGTTCTGTACCTTTGTTTAATTCGACAAACAGCTCGTTCTCATTCCCGAAGTTTTTTCCGGTGATGCTGGGACGCCTGTAAACCGGAACCTCGACGGTGCTTGTTTCTAATGGCTCGGTATTTATGTCCAGTGTCAGGGTAGAACCGCCGTCATCGTAGCTTTCTCCGCTGTCTTCATATCCGAAAGTCAGGTCGTAGCGTGTGGTTGGCGCAACGGTCAGGGTATTTGTACGGGTGTACTCATTTCCGCTGAGTGTCGTTGCCTTGAACGTCCAAGACAACTGCGCGTCATCGGCGGGAATCATGTAATAGCCAATGGCATTGGGGGTGTCGGAGGTAAATGTCAGGCTGCCTGCCGATGAGGCTACCTGCACTTCGTAGCTTTGGAATGCCTGCGTCAGGCTTTTGGCAAACTCTACGGTAACCAGCGTGTTGGCAATGATGCATTCCACGCTGACGGAAGAGGATTGACCGGCATGGATGCTGAAATCCTTTTCTCCCCGATAGAATGTCTTGTCAAAAGAAGCGGCAACGGAGTCACCGGCTGCTACTTTGATGTTGTAGTCACCTGCTGCAAGTTGCATTTCTGCCGGCATTTCGGCTGTCCCATTGTATTTGCGTACAAGCCCTTTACCGCTGTATATGCGGATTTTAGCATTTCCCTTCAAGGCATTCTGTTCCTCGTCGGACAGTGTGCGGGTAACGGTTTCCACCTTGTCTTTTATCCCGATGCTCAATCTGAGCAACCCACTCTCGTTCAGGTCTTTTTCGCGACAACCGATGGTTGCGAGAATGAGAAAAAGTAATGCCGATATGTTATAAATAGTCCGTTTCATAAATAGTTAGTTACTCCAGACAAGTGTTAATGTTTCAGTTGTCTTATTGTTCTTGGTGTCTACAACCGTAATAATGAAATTGTGAGTGCCGGGATTCAGCATTGTCAATAATCCGGTGAACTTGGTAATATTGAATATCAACTCTGTCTTTCCGGCAACATCTTCGCCTACGGGGAAGCCTAATCCTTCCAAGGCGTCTTTCAGCTCTTCGGGATGGGCCAAGTCGAAGTCTTTCTTCAGGCCGACATCTGCCAATGCGTCTTCATCCAAGACGTCGGAGTCGATCGTGACTTTCAGGTTGGCGATGCCGTTGACAGCGGCGATGTTCACCACTACCGGATAAGGATTATCGGGAGAGGTTGTCTCAGGCAATACGATAGCTTTGGATATGTTGAATCCGTCCCCCTTGATGGTGGGTTGCTCTCCGGAAGGATTGTCCGGGTTGTCCGGTTCATCGGGTTCGTCGGGAACGATATCTTCATCGGGGTCTACTATGATATCCTGCTCTACGGTGGTGCAAGTCACGTCGATTCGGATGCTGATGTCCGCATTGCCTCCCTCGGAACTGCCGTTTTCGTCCACATCTTTCAGTGTATATCTGATAATCTTATGGGCGCCTGCTTTCACTTGCGGAAATCCTTTTGATATATCCACGCTTTCACCCTCTACGGTTCCGGTGAGGCGTGTGGTGATTACATTGGCGTTTTCATTGATCGCCTGATAGTAACCGGCGCGTGTTTCATCTTTTACAAAATCCAGTGAGCCTTGGCCTAAAGTGACATTTGCCTTTACATCATTGCCCAATAGGGTCAGTAGCTTTTCGTCATACTCCACTGTCACCATGACGCTGCGCAATACGCATTGCAGGTCTATGATGTCGGTGATTTGGTCTTTTAGGATTTCAAAGTCTTCTTTCCCGTAGTAATAGGGATGCTCGAACTCGGCTGGAAGAACATCGTGCGAGAATGCGGCTACGGTGTAGTTGCCCACCTTTAATGAGAAAATCTCCGGCATCTCACTGTATTTCCATTCTTGTACGAGTTTGTTATCGTTGTCACGATTATAGATGCGGATGATATAGTTTTTTGTATCTATATCGGCACGTGTTGCAGCATTGGCGTTGACGTTTACCGTCAGTTTCAAGGAAGAAAGGTTTATCTGCCCTTCCGAAGCTGTTTCTACCTTATTTCCCTCTTCGGTGGAGTATTGCTCACGCTCGCATGAAACAAATGCGAGCACATACACTAAAGAGAGTACTATTATGCATACTGATTTCTTCATATCGAAAGTATATGTTCAATTAGTTTACGGATAAAGTGAATGTTGCTTTTTTACGTCCGCAGGTTACTGTCATTTGCGTGGATGACGTTATCTTGACAGGGAACGTGACGCGGATATGATGTGTGATGCCATCACCTTCAGTAGATAAAAGTCCGCATTTCAAATCTTGTGAAGCGCCGTATAATATACAACTGGCTTTTATGGTTTCCGGTTTGCCATCCAAAGTGACCACCAGGTCAATGTAGGTGGAACCCGATGGCAACGCTGCGGGAGTAACCACTGCAAATTGGTTGCTGAGACTGTTTATCGCCAATATAACCTCCTCTTTATTCACTTTTTTCAGTTTGTCCTTGGCTACGAGCTTAAAGGTGCTGAGAACCCCGTTGTCATATTCTATATGGGGAATGACGTTGGTAAAATCAATCGTGGCAATCTTGTCTTTGTTGGCTCCGAGCCCCTTAAGCTGCAAACCGAAAGATTGCAATAATTGCAGCTTGTCAGTAGATAAGTCGGCCAAATCTATATAGGCAGGCCAGCCTTGTGAAATGAGCGAGGAGGACGATGTGGTTAATATGCACTCCTCGATGCCGGAACGCGCATTCAAATATAAGGATAAAGGATGATCGGCTTCCTTTCCTTCTTTGATGTCTAATGCCGTATTACTGGTAAATCCATTAAGTATGAAGAAAGGAGGATCTATACGCATAGTCCCGTCTGACACATCAATGGTGTGCGTCACTGTTTCAGTCCTGTCCGTAAAGGTGATGTTTACGGTTGCACTTCCTGCGTTGACATCAAAATTAAACTTATAATGATGTTGTGCCAGCGCATTGTCTATAACAATGGGCTGGTAGGAGGACTGGACGCCGCCGTCTCTTTTGGTCAGGTTCAGTGTGAGGGTCAGTTTGCCGGGCTTGAAATAGCAGGAACGTGTCTCCTCTTTGGCAAACTGGATGGGAGAGTTGCCTTCCGAATTTACTTTCAGACTGTAATCGGAAAAGTATTTCTTGAAACTTTCCGTATAAGTGGCCGACACCTTGACATTGGTAAGATGACAGGTCACTTCCACATTTGTTTCCTTCTGGTCTTCAATCGAGAACTCTTGCAGACCTGTGAAGCAGGGCTTGTTGAATCCTTCGTTATGAAGTTGCCCGTAAGAGGCTTTTAGAGTATATTGCCCGATGGGAAATAAGACTTCATCCGAATATTGGCTGAACTTATCGCAGGAGTATTTCACTTCATCACCTTTCAAAACAGATATTGCAAAATCGTTTATATCGGGTAATGTTTCTTCCACCCGCGTAGCTACATCCTGTGTGCTGCCGTCAGCAATCAACCTGATGTTGAGGCGCCCCTTGCCTGTTGTGACTGTGTAGTCATTGTCTTTAGTACATCCGGATAACAGGGTGCACATTGTTGCAAGTAAGATTAGAACAGTTGCATGTGTGTTGCCCATTTGCAAAACTTGATTATCTTTTTCACTTATTAGTTCTCTTGTCGGGCACAAAGATATTGCTTTTAGGCAATAAAAAGCTCCTATAAAGCTCTGTTTTACATGCAAAAATGAAAAATGGAACATCATTTGTTCCATTTCCAGCAAAAAAAGAAGAGCCTGCCATTGCTTTTTTTGCTTATTTTTAACAACAATACGTTAGGAATCGGGCAGCAATACCACTCCTTGTTTCTTTTTCCCGTCCATCTTGGCCACTATCGGATGTTCAAAATGGACATGGCGCAGGTATTTAGTCTCATGCACAGCAGGTTGCGTATTCAAGAAGTCCTGATTGTATACTCCGTCGTTCATAAAAGCATTGATCGTGAAATAGCCCACTCCGAAGGAAGTCAGGTTCTGAAAAAAGTGTGTCCCCTGACTGGGATCGACGCGATAATTCGTCAGTCCGGCTTCTACAATGATGCGCGCTGCACTGATATGCGGCCATTTAACCGGAATGCCGAGCCACGTGTCGCTGCTGCCCCAACGTCCCGGACCTATCAGGACATAATTCTTTCCTTCATCCAAGAATTGCTGGTTCAGCTTTTCTATCTCCCAGGCAATATCCTGATTGTGGGAAGCGCTGTAATCAACGGTCTTTACATAGACCACATCTTGCAGTTCGTTCATGATTCCATGCCCTAAGGAATTATTGGAACGGAGCAGCAATTGTTCGTCGGGGATAGCTGTGAGATCTTCATCGAGCATCTCTTTGCTGTCGACAATCGGGCGGATCTGCAGGAGATAGAAAGTGCCGGTCTTGTCTTTTTCCCGGCTCATGGTAGCTGCAAATTCAATTTCTACGGGACGACGCATTTCCTGCTGCCCATACTTCAATGCCAGTTGCAGGATGCGGGACAGTGGAAACACATCATGTTGCAGGATATTGGCGAAGGTAATAACCTTACGCCCTCCCGGATATAAACCGTCGCGGATAATCTGGTCATACGGGTCGTAGGTGGAAGCTATATAGTTGAGCGAACCGTCTTTTTCCGCTTCTTTTACGTGCAGTTTCAACAGGTTGAAGCCGTCATCGATAGAGAAATCATGGCCGGCATTGCGCAAGTCGAGAGCGTAGAAGCGCGTCTGGGTTTCTTTCAGTGCAATTTCCATTTCACTGGTTTGCAGGACTTGGTTGGGATGATAGGGAGAGAAACGGAGGGTCATGCCGCCGTCCACGATATACTTACCCAAGCCGAGCGCCAGGTTTACGATGCCTTCTTCCGCTCTCTCATCTCCGATGGGGTAGTAGTTGAGCGAACGTGCCACACCCGACATGGAAGGATAATAGCGGTCGCCGTACTGGTTGCCCACCACTTCTTGCAGGATGACAGCCATCTTTTCCTGGTCGATGACATTGCTTGTGGCCTGCATATAGGCTTTGGAGTCGCGGAAATATACAGAGGCGTAAACTCCTTTGATTGCATCACTGAGCATGCGGAGCATTTCATACTTATCGTCCAGGTAGGGAATCATATAAGTATTGTAGATCCCGGCGAAAGGCTGGTAGTGCGAATCTTCCAATAGAGAGGAAGAACGGATGGCAATGGGCGATTTCACTACATCGAAGAAAGTGAAAAAGTCCTCAACCAGACGGTCGGGCAGTTTGGCTTTCAGGAAGTAGCGGAGAATCACATCATCGTCTGCATCGGACAGGGCTATCTGATACAGGTTGTTGGTATCCATGAACTCGTCGAATACATCTGTACAGAGCACTACGGTCTTGGGTATGGCAACGCGTGCATTCTCAAACTCTTCAAATTCAGGGTGGTGCTTCACCATATTGTCGATAAACGCCAAGCCGCGGCCTTTCCCGCCCAATGAGCCGTCGCCGATGCGGGCAAAGTTCGAGTAGCGGTCAAAACGGTCGCGTTTGAATACCGCCACCACGCCCTGGTTTTTCATTTTGCGGTACTTCACGATAGCCTCGAAAATGATCTTACGGTGAGCGTCCACATCCTGAAGGCTGTTCCATGTGATAGGTTTCAAGAACTCTCCAATGGGGAACATGGCGCGTGAATAAAGCCAGCGGCTCACATGGTTGCGGCTGATGTGATAGAGGAATGACTCCGCCGGAACAGCAAAGAGAATGTTCTGGAGCTCTTTCAGGTTTTTGACGCGGGCAATCTCTTCCAGCGTATCGGGATTGCGGAAGATAAAGTCGCCGAAACCGAAATTATCCGACACGATACGGCGTAAGTCCACATCCATTTTCTTGGAGTTCTTATCAATAAAGGCCGCGTCATATTTGGCTGCATACGACACATTTTCCGATTCGGAAGATTGTATGATCAATGGCACGAACGGGTCTTCCTTGCGTATGGCCGCACATAATTTTATACCCGCAAGCGCATCTTTCTCACCACGTTCTACGCGGGGAAAACGGACGTCCGTAATGACTCCAAGGATGTTGTTCTTGTACTTTTCGTAAATGCCGATTGCTTCATTATAGGTACGCGCAAGAACTATTTTGGGACGCCCTCTCATACGTAGCGTACGCTGGTGCGCATTCAACGCTTCGGTGGAGAACTCCTGGCTCTGCTTCAATACGAATTTATAGAGGTTGGGCAGGATGGAAGAGTAGAAACGGATGCCGTCTTCTACCAGAAGAATAATCTGCACGCCGACTTCACTGACGTCATGCTCCAGATTCATCTTGTCTTCAATCAGCTTGATGATGGATACCAGCAAATCGGTGTTTCCCAGCCAACAGAAAATATAGTCGAACGAACTAAGGTCTTCGTTGGCAATGCGTTTGGTGATGCCATGACTGAACGGCGTTAAAATCACCATGGGAATATGCTCGTATTGACCTTTGATGGTTCGTGCTACGTCAAACCCTTCGTTGTCTCCTGTGCCCGGCATACATATAATAAGGTCGTATGGCATGGAAGACAGTTGCGCCAATGCTTCCTCGCAAGTGGAAACCTGGGTGAAACGCGGCGGGTAGCGCAGGGAAAGCGAGGTGTATTCATTGAAGATTTTCTCATCGATGCGTCCGTCGTCCTCCAGCATGAAAGCGTCATAAGGGTTGGCGATTAAAAGCACATTGAAAATACGCCGCGTCATGAGGTTGGCGAACTGCGTATCTTTGAAATATAGCTGGTTTAATTTAAACTTACTAAGCATGTTCTCTCATGGTTTATTAGTTCGGAGGACAAAAGTAACAATTAAAATGAAGAATGAGGAATAGAAGAATAAAGAATTACCGGTGCGATATATTGGCATGGCATGGCCCAACTTCGCTTTGTTAATCCTTCATGTTTTGTGCGGTCTGACGTTTTATCATTATTTGATTAAAATATTGCTGTTAAGTTTAGGTGTTTTGAAAAGTTTTCCTATATTTGCAGTGTTGTTTGTTGACACTTTGTCTAAACAACGATTGGCTAACGTGATAAGAACCTTTAAAACGTAATATTATGAATATCGAACGTATCATGTCCTCTTTGGAGGCAAAGCATCCCGGCGAGTCTGAATATCTTCAAGCCGTAAAGGAAGTACTTCTTTCTATCGAAGATATCTACAATCAGCATCCTGAGTTCGAGAAAGCAAAGATCATAGAACGATTGGTTGAACCCGACCGTATTTTTACTTTCCGCGTCACGTGGGTGGATGATAAGGGTGAAGTGCAGACCAACCTCGGTTATCGTGTACAGTTCAACAATGCTATTGGTCCGTATAAGGGCGGTATTCGTTTCCATGCCTCTGTGAACCTCTCTATTTTGAAGTTCTTGGGTTTTGAACAGACTTTCAAGAATGCTTTGACCACTCTGCCTATGGGCGGCGGTAAAGGCGGTTCGGACTTCTCTCCGCGCGGTAAGAGTGATGCGGAAGTGATGCGTTTCTGCCAGGCATTCATGTTGGAGTTGTGGCGTCATCTTGGTCCCGATATGGATGTGCCTGCCGGTGACATCGGTGTGGGCGGTCGTGAAGTGGGCTATATGTTCGGTATGTATAAAAAACTGACACGTGAGTTTACGGGAACCTTCACCGGCAAAGGTCTGGAATTCGGTGGCTCATTGATACGTCCCGAAGCAACCGGCTTTGGCGGATTATATTTTGTACATCAGATGCTGGAGACCAAAGGCATTGACATTAAAGGCAAGACCGTTGCTATCTCCGGTTTCGGAAATGTGGCTTGGGGCGCTGCTACGAAGGCTACCCAGTTGGGAGCGAAAGTCATTACCATCTCCGGTCCGGACGGTTATATCTATGATCCGAACGGTATTAGCGGTGAAAAGATTGATTATATGCTGGAACTTCGCGCATCGGGCAATGATATTGTAGCTCCGTATGCCGACGAATTCCCCGGCTCCACTTTTGTTCCGGGCAAACGCCCATGGGAGGTAAAGGCGGATATCGCTTTGCCTTGCGCAACACAGAACGAGCTGAACGGCGAAGATGCACAGCACTTGATTGATAATAATGTGACTTGTGTAGGCGAAATTTCCAATATGGGATGTACGCCTGAGGCCATTGACCTCTTTATTGAGAATAAGATTATGTATGCACCGGGTAAGGCTGTGAATGCGGGTGGTGTAGCCACCAGCGGTTTGGAAATGTCGCAGAATGCCATGCACATCAGCTGGAGTGCTGCCGAGGTGGATGAAAAACTGCATGCCATTATGCATGGAATCCATACCCAGTGTGTGAAATACGGAACTGACCCCGACGGCTACATCAATTATGTGAAAGGTGCTAATATAGCCGGTTTCATGAAAGTAGCCCATGCCATGATGGGGCAGGGAATTATCTAAAGAAAAACTTTGTTTAGTTGTATTTGTATTTGTGGTTTGTGCTGCCCTTGCCTGTGAAGGTATGGGCAGTGCTTTTTTTATAGTGATTAGTGGTGAGTGATTAATCACTAATCGCTCACCACTAATTATTGTTTTTTCGTACCTTTGCATCTTGAAATTATAAAAAACAAAGAGATGTTACAACCTGAATTGAAATTGAGACGTGATAAGATACGTGCCCTCATGGTGCAGCAGGACATTGATGCCGCCCTTATCACTTGTAATGTAAATTTAATCTATACATACGGACGCGTAGTCAGCGGATATTTGTATTTACCGCTGAATGCTCCTGCGCGCTTGTTCTTAAAACGTCCTAATGACATTGAGGGCGAACATATCCATTCTATCCGTAAACCGGAACAGATTTCTGAATTGTTGAAAGAATATGGCTTGCCTTTGCCAACCAAACTGATGCTGGAGGGTGATGAGCTGCCTTTTACGGAATATAACCGTCTGGCTGCCTGTTTCCCTGAAGCAGAAGTTGTGCCTTGCGGTACGGCATTGATCCGCCAGGCGCGAAGCATAAAGACTCCGATGGAAATTGAACTGTTCCGCCGTTCCGGAGCTGCCCATGCAAAAGCGTATGAACAAATCCCTTCTGTCTATCAGCCGGGGATGACGGACCGGCAGTTGTCCATCGAAATAGAACGGTTGATGCGTCTGGAAGGTTGCTTGGGCATTTTCCGCGTATTCGGGCAGAGCATGGAAATCTTTATGGGAAGTCTTTTGGCCGGTGATAATGCAGCAGTCCCTTCCCCATATGATTTTGCGTTGGGAGGTAAAGGACTTGACCCGTCATTGCCCGGTGGGGTGAGTGGAACGCTTCTGAAAGCGGGACAGTGTTTCATGGTGGATATGGGTGGAAACTTCTATGGCTATATGGGGGATATGAGCCGCGTGTTCTCCATCGGTAAATTGCCGGAACAAGCGTATGCTGCGCATCAGACTTGTATGGAGGTGCAAGAAGAGGTTACTGCAATGGCAAAACCGGGTACTGCTTGCGAAGATATGTACAACAAGGCCATTGATATAGTAACTAAAGCCGGTTTTGCGGATTACTTTATGGGAGTTGGTCAAAAAGCGAAGTTCATAGGGCATGGCATCGGACTGGAGATAAATGAGATGCCGGTATTGGCTCCGCGCATGAAGCAGGAGTTGGAGCCGGGAATGGTATTTGCATTGGAACCGAAGATTGTTTTGCCGGACATAGGCCCTGTCGGGATTGAAAATTCCTGGGTTGTAACAACAGAGGGCTTGGAAAAACTGACCCTGTGTGGAGAAGAGATCGTAGAACTTTGATTAGTGATTAATGATTAGTGATTTGTCTGTGCTTTTCATGCGGACAATGATATAACTTAAGCACAAACAAGTCACTAATCATTAAACTTCCTCACTTCACTCTTCTGTTCAATTGGTTGTTGGCTTTTGAGGGTTTGGATTTGCCTATTCTTTTTCCCGTCGGTTGGGCTTTATTGTTCCGGCGGGGATGTGGTTGTGTCCTTTTAGTCCCCTTCATAATACTCGCATAAGTAATAACGGGCGATAAAGTCCCAATTCCGGTGCAATATTTCTTTGCCGTTGGGGAAAGGAAGCTGTACATCCGGCAATATCCCTTTGGCCATTCCATATTTTATCAGGTCGAACGGGCAGGCTTCCGGACGACAAAAGAGTTTGTAGCCTTCGGCGGCAGCGCGTTCGGCGTTGTACATCGGATTATGTTCTTCACAAAAACAGGCGGCTACATTATGCGCTATTAGCATGCCTTTGGCATTGGCGTATACTACAAATTCTTTTTTATCCTGCAGGTCAGGAAGTAGGGAAGAAGGGGAGTTCTCCCACTTTAAGACATCAACGAAGAATTTGCATAGTTCTTTGTAGGTGGCAAAATACAGTAACGGTTTGCCCCCGCTATACTCCAGACAATATTCGGCATTCTTGCTCAGCTTCGTTTCCGGTGTGATTTCGGGGAGGGGAGTTAAAGGCATCTCCAACAAGTCAGGGCCCATTACCCATAGCATGGAGGAAGGCTCTTCATTAATGGGAGCCTTTTCAAAATCCTCATCCATTAGTGTGTAGACCTCTTGGGCTAAAGCCAACAAGTCTTTGTCATACGGGTCTTGCAGTGTATATTCGTCCGGTTCGTAGAGTGCGGCATGGGACTTTAACGTCCACAACACGAATGCTATGTCTTCTTTATTAATCTCATCAGGAATATAACTGTCCGATAGCTGATAAAAAGGAAGATACGTGTTGTATAACGAATAGTATGATTCGGAGAATATCTTCCAACCTCCTGTTTGGGCAATGGCGTCCTGAAAGTACATGCAGAGCGAGATCGTTACATTCTTCTGCATGTAGTCATTTTCTTTAAATAACAGAGATTGTTTTACTATCGGAAATACTTTTGCTGCAAAATTGATGTACCATTGGTCACCGGGCAGCGTACGTGTACGTTCATTGGCGCTTAGCCATTGCTTCATGGAGATAAGAGTTGGTTTCATTGTTTGTTTTTATGTGTGAATAATTATGTATTGGGATTATAGCCTTTTCAGAGCCAGTTTGATGACTTGCTCCACCGGAGCGCCGGCATCTTCCTTTAAAATGGCCATTACGACCTTTTGTGAAGGGGCCTGTGCAAATCCCAGCATTGTGAGGGCGGCTATGGCTTCTTCCTGCACCTGTGCATTGGCGGCAGTGAAGGCGGAGATATCGGTTGTTCCGGCGGCTATTCCACCGGGCTTTATTTTGTCTTTCAAATCGACTATCACACGTTGGGCGGTTTTTAGACCGATGCCTTTTACCGTTTTCAGCAGATTGGCATTTCCTGTACTGATGGCGTTTATCAATTCGGAAGGGGACAGGGCCGAAAGGATCATGCGGGCCGTATTGCCTCCGATGCCTGATACGGAAATCAATAGTAGGAACAGTTCGCGTTCTTGTTTGTCGATAAACCCGTAAAGAACGTACGCGTCTTCGCGGATGGCTTCGTAGATGTACAGCTTGCACTCCTTTTTCCCTTGTATGGCGGCGTATGTGTTCAAGGAGATATTGACGGCATATCCCAGGCCGTTACAGTCTATAATTGCGTTGGCCGGACTTAGTTCGGCGATTTCGCCTTTTATGTATTCTATCATATTACCACTTTATGACCTATTTATTGGCGAATGTAGGAATTATTATTGACTTTTAGACTCTAAAAAAAGAAAAACTCTGTAAAACTTGTCCCTTTCTTTACTAAGATATAAATGAAAATGCTTACTTTTGTCCTCATAAAATAGAAAGTTGATAACTAAAACCGATAAAAAGATGAAAAAAGTAAGAGCAGCCATCGTTGGTTATGGCAATATCGGACATTTTGTACTTGAGGCGTTGCAGGCAGCTCCCGATTTTGAAATCGCCGGAGTGGTGCGTCGTGCAGGAGCAGAGAACCGTCCTGCAGAACTGAGTGAGTATTCCGTAGTGAAAGATATTAAAGAGTTGAAGGATGTGGATGTTGCAATCCTTTGTACCCCTACTCGCAGCGTTGAGAAATATGCAAAAGAAATATTGGCATTGGGAATTCATACCGTAGATAGTTTCGACATCCATACAGGTATTCCGGCATTGCGCCGCACGTTGGATGCCGAGGCGAAAGCTCATAACACAGTGTCTGTTATTTCTGCCGGTTGGGATCCGGGAAGTGACTCCGTTGTGCGTACCTTGCTGGAAGCTATTGCCCCGAAAGGTATTACGTACACTAACTTTGGTCCGGGTATGAGCATGGGACATACGGTAGCGGTGAAAGCTATTGAAGGCGTGAAAGCAGCACTCTCAATGACCATTCCTACCGGTACGGGCATACACCGCCGTATGGTTTACATTGAGCTGAACGACGGCTATGAGTTCGACAAGGTAGCTGCCGCTATCAAGGCAGACCCGTATTTCGTGAACGATGAGACGCATGTGAAGCTTGTTCCGAGCGTGGATGCATTGCTCGATATGGGACATGGGGTGAACCTGACTCGCAAGGGCGTTTCCGGGAAAACTCAGAACCAGTTGTTCGAATTCAATATGCGTATCAACAACCCTGCCCTCACAGCACAAGTGCTGGTGTGCGTGGCGCGTGCCGCCATGCGTCAGCAACCGGGTTGCTACACAATGGTGGAGATTCCCGTCATTGACCTTCTGCCGGGCGACCGCGAGGAGTGGATTGCACATTTGGTATAAGAGCATAAAAAAACAGATGATGCGTTTGCTGGAAATGCATCATCTGTTTGCCTTAAACACATCATCTGTTCTGCCGGAACAGATGATGTGTTTTTTTATATCCTATCTCATCAGAAGAAGAACCGGAGAATATCGTTGAAGTTTGCCCAAATAAGTAGACCAAACAGCAGGAACATACCTACCATTTGCGCACGTTCCATAAACTTGTCGCTGGGTTTACGGCGTGCCACAATCTCGTAGATCAGGAATAAAACATGCCCGCCGTCCAATGCCGGAATGGGCAGGATATTCATGAAAGCAAGGATAATGGAAAGGAATGCCGTCATGTACCAGAACTGATGCCAGTCCCACGTTGCAGGGAAGATGCTGCCGATTGTTCCAAAACCGCCGAGTTGCTTAACGCCCTCTTTGGAGAAAAGATACTTCATCTGGCTGACGTAACCTTTCAGCGTGTTTACTCCCAGGGATATTCCGGCAGGGATAGAAGCGAAGAAGCTGTATTCTTCTTTCACGATGGGCAGCAATTTGGATGTTTGCATGGTTGGGTATACTCCTATATTGTATAAGGAGTCGCTGGTCAGTGTCAGTGTATCTGTAACGCCGTTGCGGATATACGTTAAGTGCAGGTTGTGCGATGCATTGGTTTGTTTGCGGCGCATCTTGTCCTCTTCAAAGTCGGAGTAGGAGATTGCCTTTCCGTCCACGTGGGTAATGTTGTCACCCGGCAACAGTCCGGCAAGGGAGGCAGGAGTACCGGCTGGGATACTGTCTATCACAAACGGAGTGCGGAAAGAGGCAAAGCGCACGCTGTCTGCAAGCAGGCGCTCCATCATGTCTTCAGGGATATAGATGGAGGCTTCGCTTCCGTTGCGCAATACGGTTACTTGACGGGCATCAACAATGCTGGTCAGCATGTCACTGTTGTAACGCTCCAAAGGAACGCCATCGGCGGAAACCAGTATGTCACCGTCGCGGAAACCAACGGCTTTGGCTGTTTCGTTGAAGTCCATACCCAATGCCACTTTTTGCAAGGGAACATATTCTGAACCCCACGTAAAGAGTATCATGGAGTAAATGAACAGTGCTAAGATAAAGTTGAACAGCACGCCGCCCACCATGATCAGCAGACGTTGCCATGCCGGTTTGGCGCGAAACTCCCAAGGTTGCACCGGCTGTTTCATCTGCTCGGTATCCATAGATTCGTCTATCATACCGGCAATTTTGACATATCCGCCTAAAGGCAGCCAGCCGATGCCGTATTCTGTTTCGCTGTTTTTCGGTTTAAATTTGAATAGGGTGAACCAGGGGTCAAAGAATAAGCAGAACTTTTCAACTCGTGTTTTGAATAAGCGAGCGAAGAGAAAGTGCCCTCCTTCATGAATGATGACGAGCAACGAAAGGCTCATAATGAGTTGCAGGGCACGAATCAAGAATGTTTCCATCTAATTATTTATTATTTTATGATTTACAATTTATTGTTTAACTATCAATTTCCATTTATCAGTTCTTTTGCTATCCGCCGGGCTTCCGCATCCGTTGCTACATAGTCTTCGTAGGTAGGCTTTTGTATGAAGGATACGTGTGCCATTGTCTTTTCAATGACATCACTCATGCCAAGGAAGGATATTTCGTCACGCAAGAAAGCGGCTACCACTATTTCATTGGCGGCATTGACGATGCATGGCATGTTGCCTGCGCGATGCAATGCTTCGTATGCCAATGCCAGGTTACGGAAACGTTTTGTATCCGGTTGCTCAAATGTCAAGTCTGTGCAGAGCTTGAAGTCCAGTCGCGGGAAAGATGCTTTCAGGCGTTCGGGATATGAGAAAGCGTATTGGATGGGCAGGCGCATATCCGGCATCCCCAACTGTGCCTTCACTGCTCCGTCCTCAAACTGTACCATTGAGTGAATGACTGATTGCGGATGTACCACTACTTCTATTTGATCGGGACGTACACCGAACAGCCATTTGGCTTCAATCACCTCGAAACCTTTGTTCATCATGGAAGCGGAGTCTATGGTGATTTTGGCTCCCATATCCCAGTTGGGATGTTTCAGGGCCTGTGCTTTGGTTACGGTGGCAAGCTGCTCCATTGTGCAGGTGCGGAACGGGCCGCCGGAAGCTGTCAGTATAACTTTTTCGATAGGGTTGTCTGCCTCTCCGGTCAAACACTGGAACACAGCAGAGTGCTCGGAGTCTACCGGCAGGATTGGAGTACCGCTGAAACGTGCCAGGTCATTGATGAGTTCGCCTGCCACGACCAATGTCTCTTTGTTGGCAAGGGCTATTACTTTACGTGCGCGGATGGCGTTCATGGTCGGTTTCAGTCCGGCATAACCCACCATGGCGGTCAGCACTATGTCAATGGGAGTTTCCGCTACAATCTGGCACAAGGCTTCCTCGCCGGCATATACTTTGATAGGCAGGTCGGCAAGAGCGTCTTTCAGTTGTTGATATTTGGTTTCGTTTGCTATTACCACTGCTTCAGGCTTGAACTTACGGGCCTGGGCAATCAGATCATCCACCCGGTTGTTGGCTGTCAGCACATAGGCTTCGTACCGGTCAGGATGTTCCTCTATGACTTGCAATGCCTGCGTACCGATAGAACCGGTAGAGCCAAGTATGGCAATTTGTTTCTTCATCAGCTTTATAATTTATGATTTCAGATTTTATATCTTATACTTCATACTTTATACTTAAATATTTCACTCTCAAAATACAATATAAAGTTCCGGATTCACAGCTCTTCCTTTATGCCATAGCTCGAAGTGCAGATGAGGTCCGGTGGTCTGTTGTCCGGTGTTCCCTACTAATGCAATGGCTTCTCCGCCTTTTACGATATCGCCTTCACGTTTCAGGAGGGAACCGCAATGCTTGTAGACAGACACAAAATCCTGATTGTGCTGTACTTCTATCAAATAGCCGGTTTCGGCTGTATAGGTACTTAGGATGACTGTCCCGTCCAAAGTTGCCAATACACTTTCACCCGGATTGGCGGCTATATCTGTTCCGAAATGCTTCTTTTCTGCATTGAAAGGAGATGAAATCATGCCGCGGGTGGGGCGGTAGAATATCAATCCGTCCACATCGGGGCGGGAGGTGATACTTGTCAGGTTGTATTTTTCCGTTTCTTCGTATTGCTTACGGAATTCCGCTTCGCGTTGCGTCCGCTCCATGAGTGAGTCTTCACGCACAGTGGTCAGCGAGTCGATGGAGTGGATGGTATCGGCTTTTATTTTACCTTGGAAAATATCTTGGATATTCATTATGTACAGGTTTTGCCTGTCTACCAACTGCTGGAGAGAATCTACACGCAAGGCATTCTCCACAACCTGCGCACGAATTTCACTGTTCATGTATCCGGGCAGATAGTTGCGCAATGGGGTAAAAGCAACAATCAGGGAAGCAACCAGAAAGAGTATCGTCAGTACGGAAAGCAAAACGGAGAGCCCGTTCAGTTTGGACACACGCAACGTGATAATATCCTCAAGGGTATTCTCATTCGTAATGGTCAGTCTGTACTTGAACTTGATATTACTCCAAAAAGCCTTTCTTCTTTTTTTCTTCTTATTTGCTGTCACTTATATACTTTTGTTTTGCTATTTGTAAATTGAATCTTATTGCCTTACCGACTTTTTATTGCTTTATTGCACACCTGTTCTACACCTCTTCCATATCGTCCAAAGCCAATAACCCTTCCGGCAGGTCCACCGTAATGACTTTATGCTTCCGGTCAATATCTATAATAAAATCTTCCTGTGCCGGAATCAGTAGCTCTTCTCCTTTATAATCTACCACGAACAGTGTATTCAGGGTAGCGGTATCCACGTCCGTCACTTCGCCTAACTTGCCGTAATGAATTTCTTCCATGCGGAACCCTACGAAGAAATCCCAACTAAGCTCTCCCGGTCCGGCTTCTTCCGCATGCTTCACCGGAAAATAAACCTCAATGTTGGTGAACATGCGTGCACGTTCGGCTGTATCTACTCCTTCAAGTTTGACGAGAGCCGTAGTGTCCGACCGAAAACGATATTCTTCTATAAAGAACGGTACAAATATCCCGTCCAACAAGCAAATGAGATATTCAGCTTCCACGCGGTCGAAAATGTCATCCGTAAAGGTGAATGACAATTCTCCATGAATACCATGAGGCTTGTTGAATATACCTATCTTATAAACTTCTTCTTTTCGTATCATATCGTTCTATCAGCTTACCACTTAATCACCTTGTCATCATATTCTTGTTATTCTTGCTCCGAGCGAATTCAACCGCCTTTCTATATCCTGGTATCCGCGGTCTATCTGTTCGATATTGTGTATACGGCTGATTCCGTCGGCACTCATGGCGGCTATCAGTAAGGCGATGCCGGCACGAATGTCCGGAGAGGTCATGTTTCCGCCACGCAGTCTGAAACCATGATTGTGCCCGATCACTACGGCCCGGTGAGGATCGCATAGGATGATTTGTGCCCCCATGTCTATCAGCTTGTCCACAAAAAACAGGCGGCTTTCGAACATTTTTTGATGTATCAGCACACTGCCTTTTGCTTGTGTGGCAACTACAAGCAACACACTCAGCAGGTCCGGAGTGAGTCCGGGCCATGGGGCATCGGCAATTGTCATAATGGAACCGTCAATGAAAGACTCTATCTGGTAGGTTTCCTGTGCAGGAACGTAAATGTCGTCACCGCGCTGCTCCATTTTGATGCCCAGGCGTCGGAAGCTGTCGGGGATAATACCCAGATTTTCGTGTGAGACATTCTTGATGGTGAGTTCGCTTTTCGTCATGGCTGCCATGCCGATGAAACTTCCTACTTCTATCATGTCTGGAAGGATAGTATGCTCTGTTCCATGCAGTCCATCCACACCTTCAATGGTGAGCAGATTGGAGGCGATGCCCTCTATCCGGGCTCCCATGCGGTTCAGCATCCGGCATAATTGCTGTATATAGGGTTCGCATGCGGCATTGTAAATGGTGGTTTTCCCTTTTGCCAGTACAGCTGCCATTAGGATATTGGCCGTTCCCGTTACAGATGCTTCATCCAGCAGCATATAAGTGCCCTGTAACTGTCGGGCGGATATTTCGTAGACTTCCCGCTTTTCGTTATACGCAAAGTCTGCTCCCAAATTCTGTATACCGATGAAATGCGTATCCAGGCGGCGGCGACCTATCTTGTCTCCGCCCGGCTTGGAAATCATAGCCTTGCCGAAACGTGCTACCATTGGCCCTACCAGCATAACCGAACCGCGCAGACTGGAGCACCTTTTCAGGAATTCATCGCTTTCCAGATAGGCCAAATCTACATTGGCAGCCTGAAAGCTATATGTATCGATATCTTTCTTTGAAACGTTCACTCCCATATCCCGCATCAATTGAATCAGGTTGTTCACGTCCAGTATATCCGGTATGTTGTGTACAGTCACTTCTTCGGCAGTGAGCAGCGTGGCGCAGATTATCTGCAACACCTCGTTCTTTGCCCCTTGAGGATAAATGTCACCGGAGAGGCTGTGTCCGCCTTCTATAACAAATGATGCCATGGTATGATTTCAGATTTTAGTACTTTCTTTTATTGTTTCTGTTGTTGTTCCTGTTGTTCTGATTGTTCATCTTCGGACGGTAATTCTGTTCGATCCGTTCGGCCATCAGGCGAAGAATACTATCGGTGATTTGCAGCTTGCCGTCCGACAGTTCTGCGAGGTCATCTGCTATTTTGCGGTCATCGACAGTGTCTTTGTTCCAAGACATGTAATCTTTCTTCATGTGGTTGCATATCAGTGCAACGAGATTCTGTTTTTCTTCTCCTTCGGGGAAGTCGATTGCTTTCTTGATCAGCACTTCCAAAGTACGGCCGTAATGGCGGTAACGGATTTTTGTGCTGGGGTAAGGAACTACTTCCGGTTTGGTTATCAGGTTGTCTTTGCGGATAATTTCGTATGGATAGTCGATGTCCAACTTAAAATCGGACATGATGGCAAGATGATCCCAAAGTTTATGTTTGAAGTCGGGTACATCACGCAAATGGGGAAACATATTTCCCATGATGTTGATGATTGTGTTTGCGCAACGTTGGCGTTCGGAACGGTCCTCGATTGTCAGGGCATGGTCTACCATATTTTGGATGCTGCGGCCATATTCTGGTAAAGGCATCCGTTTTTGTTGAGTGTTATATTGCATAATCTTTTAGTTTTAGCAGTTAGTGATTAATGATTAGTGATTAATGTTTAGTGATTAATGCCATGCGGCATAATTGCGCAGTCCGCTAATCACTAAACACCCATCACTAAATAAGTTTTTTCGGTTGGCTTGCCACGAACTCTTTCAAATAGAATGGTTCGAAATAAGCGACGTCCTTGAAGTCCTCTTCGGCTATTGCCTTTTCTGCCAGCGGAAACATCATGCTTGCCAGCGGACGGATACCGTCGATGAAATGTGCATTGGGATGTACAATCTTTTCCTTGCATTTGGCTGCGCCGTCACCAAAGAAGTAAACGGGATGGCTGTCCAGAAACTCCCGGTAGGAGTTTTCGTCCACAATGTCTGCTGCAATATCGCGTACGGGCTTCAGGGCGCGGTCGTAAACGGCGGCATAGACTTCCATGCGCCGGGCATCAATCATCGGGCACAGCAGTGCATCCTCCGGTAGCTCTTCGTGGTAAAGCAATACAGGTACGCATTGTACTTTCAGGGTGGGAAGCCCGATAAGGGGCAGGTTGCGGCCGTAGCAGATGCCTTTGGCCATGGATACACCGATGCGTAATCCTGTGTACGAGCCGGGACCGCAACTCACAGCAACAGCATCCAGCGGCATGGCGTGGCTGTCGGCAAATGACAATGCTTCGTCCACGAATACACCCAATGAAACTGCGTGTGAAGGACCGTTCAGGTCTTCTTTTTTGAAAACATTCTGCCCGTCCTCACTCACAGCTACGGAGCAAGCCGAAGTGGACGTTTCAATATGCAAGATACATGACATAGCTTCTATTCTGAATTTTATTGTGGCAAATTTACGTGATTATTTTCAGTAATTAAAATAATCGTGTAATTTTGCGCAAAACTATAACATTATGATACAATCTATGACGGGCTACGGCAAAGCAACTGCCGAGTTGTCCGATAAGAAAATCAATGTTGAGATTAAGTCACTCAACAGTAAGGCAATGGATTTGTCTGCACGTATCGCTCCTCTTTACAGGGAGAAGGAAATGCAAATCCGTAATGAAATATCCAAGATGCTGGAGCGTGGCAAAGTCGATTTCAGCCTTTGGATTGAAAAGAAAGATGCAGAACAAATGGCTACCCCTATCAATCAGGACTTGGTGGAGGCTTACTATAAACGGATTAAAGAGATTTCGGCTGCTGCCGGTATTCCCGAACCAGCCGACTGGTTTGCTACTCTGCTCCGTATGCCGGATGTGATGACGAAGAATGAAACTCAGGAACTGAGCGCTGAAGAGTGGGAAGTGGTTCATGTGGCGGTGATGGAAGCTATCAATCATCTGATTGATTTCCGTAAGCAGGAAGGTGCTGCGCTGGAGAAGAAGTTTCGTGAGAAAATAGCCAATATCGCCCATTTGCTCGAAACGGTTGCTCCGTACGAGCAGGAACGGGTGGGCAGAGTTAAAGAACGCATTACCGATGCCCTTGAAAAAACTTTGAGTGTGGATTATGATAAGAACCGCTTGGAGCAGGAGCTTATTTACTATATTGAGAAACTGGACATCAATGAAGAGAAACAACGTCTTTCCAATCATCTGAAATACTTTATCAGTACGCTCGAAAGCGGTAGCGGACAAGGTAAGAAACTGGGCTTTATCGCACAGGAAATGGGACGCGAAATCAATACTTTGGGTAGCAAGTCCAATCATGCCGAGATGCAGAAGATTGTAGTGCAGATGAAGGATGAGCTGGAGCAAATTAAGGAACAGGTCTTGAATGTAATGTAAAGGGCAGCTTCTGCATGTTACACGAAAGTATGTTGTTATTGGTAAGAGCATTAAATAGTAAATTGTCAAATAATAAATACCATAAATGGGTAAACTGATTATATTCTCCGCCCCTTCCGGTTCGGGAAAGTCCACTATCATTAACTATCTGCTGACGCAGGAGTTGAATTTGGCTTTCTCTATCTCCGCCACCAGTCGTCCGCCGCGTGGTACAGAGCAGAATGGTGTGGAATACTTTTTTCTTTCTCCCGATGAATTCCGGAGCCGCATAGCGAATGATGAGTTTTTGGAATATGAAGAAGTGTATCAAGACCGTTTCTACGGAACGTTGAAAGCGCAGGTGGAAAAGCAGTTGGCTGCCGGACAGAATGTTGTGTTCGATGTAGATGTAGTTGGCGGTTGTAACATCAAGAAGTTCTATGGCGAGCGTGCTTTGTCCGTTTTCATACAGCCGCCTTCGGTGGAAGAATTGCGTAAGCGCCTTGTGGGGCGTGGCACCGATACTCCCGAAGTAATTGAAAGCCGTATAGCGAAAGCCGAATACGAACTAAGTTTCGCTCCGAAATTCGATGCCGTAATTGTGAATGATGATTTGGAGACTGCCAAAGCAGCTGCTTTGAAGGTGATAACTCAATTCTTGAACCAATGAAGCAGACAAGACGCAGAAGTCTATCACCGGGAGCCAATAAGTTCCTGCTGGTTTTGAATATAGTCTTGTTTTTGGGTGCTATTGTTTTGGCGGTATTGAATATTGATTTGAAAGAGTATATTCCGGCGGTAGCCATGTTTATCGTCATGCTCATAAGCGGCATCAATATTTATGGGTGTTGGAAACGCCTGAAAGGGCAACTCTGATATCTCTTAACTTTTAATTTATAAGTTTGTCAAGTGGATATAGGTATCTTCAGCGGTTCGTTCAACCCGGTACATATCGGGCATTTGGCTCTTGCCAATTATCTTTGTGAATACGAAGGTCTGGATGAGATATGGTTCATGGTGACGCCACATAATCCGCTGAAAGAGGAAACCTTGTTGATGGATGATGCTTTGCGATTGAAGCTGGTGCGGCTTGCCATTGCGGGGTATCCTAAATTCCGGGCTTCCGACTTTGAGTTTCATTTGCCGCGTCCGTCTTATACTGTTCACACACTTGATAAACTGAAAGAGGCCTATCCGCAAGATACTTTCCATCTTATTATAGGAGCTGATAACTGGGCGCTTTTTCCCCGCTGGTATCAGTCGGAACGTATTCTTGCAGAAAATCCAATCCTCATTTATCCCCGTCCGGGTTGTGTGGTAGACGAAGAAACTTTACCTCAAAATGTGAAATTGGCTTCTTCGCCTACCTTCGAAATCAGCTCTACCTTTATCCGCCAAGCAATGGAAGAGGGCAGGGATGTGCGTTATTTCCTGCACCCGGCTGTTTATGAGGCATTAAGATGAGCTTTATTGTCACTCTTCCAGACATTCGTCAAGATCGCGTATGATCTGCTCCTTGTCCATATGCTGGCCGATGAAGACAATCTTCTGCATACGGTCTCCGTACTTTTCATCCCAGTCGCGTAATAATCCCGGTTCCTGACGCATCAACTCAATCAGATCTTCTTCGGAGGCGGTGGCATACCATAGTCCGGCTTCAGTCAGTTGCTTCTGAGTGCCTGCTTGTTCGAAGAGGTAGGACATGTCGCGGTTATGGCTGAAATAACATACGCCTTTGGTGCGAATAATATGACGGCTCCATTTGGTAGCGATAAAATGGTCGAACTTGTGAATGTCGAAAGCCGGGCGGCGGTAATAGACAAAAGTGCTGATACCATATTCTTCTGCTTCGCCCTCTTCATGATGATGATGGTGATGATGGCTATGTCCTTCATGCTGATGTTCATGTTCTTCATGCTGATGTTCATGTTCTTCGTGCTGATGCTCATCTTCCTTATGGTTGTGATGCCTATGAGCTTCTTTCTCCTCCTCTTCGGTAACTTGGCTTTCTATTCCGCGGATCCAGCCGGCTGAGGTGGCTACATGTTCGAAGTTGAACATTTCTGTATGGATGATTTTTTTCAAGTCTACGTCCGCATAATTACATTCGATTATTTCGGCTCCGGGTTGCAAGGTATGTATGATTTGCCTGATGCGTTTCAGTTCTTCGGGCTTGACTTCCGCTACCTTGTTCAGCAGGATGATGTTACAGAATTCAATCTGCTGGATGATAAGATTCTCGATGTCCTCGTCATCAATTCCTTTTCGGGTAAGATCGTTGCCGCAAGAAAATTCACTTTGCAGGCGCAAGGCGTCCACTACGGTAGTGATGCAGTCCAAGCGGCAGACACCGTATTTGGTGTACATGCCGCCCATTCGGGGTATGGAACAGATGGTCTGGGCGATAGGTTCCGGTTCGCAAATGCCGCTGGCTTCAATGACGATATAGTCGAAACGCTCCATTCGCAGGATTTCGCCTATTTGCTCTATCAAATCCATCTTCAGGGTGCAGCAGATGCATCCGTTCTGAAGTGCGACAAGGCTTTCATCTTTTTTGCCAACGATACCGCCTTTCTGAATAAGGTCTGCATCAATGTTCACTTCGCCTATGTCGTTGACAATGACGGCAAACTTGATCCCTTGTTTATTGCTAAGGATATGGTTTACTAAAGTTGTTTTGCCACTTCCCAGATAACCGGTGAGAAGCAGTACGGGAATTTCTTTTGTTGTCATATTGATTTTGAATCTCTATCTGGTTGTTATTTGTTTTTCTTGATGAATTCAGCTATTGCGTTTATCAAAGCGGCGTTAACGGGTAATGACGGATTATTATATACAGCCATTTGTTGTTGCGGATTGATGCTTTCGCAATCTTTCAATACATGGTTCATTTTGTCTATCAGTATCAGTTCGGCTTGGGGAGATGCTTTTTTCAGCCGCGCCGCTTCTTCTTCCTGTACTTGAATGTCTTTTTTCCCTTGAAGAATCAGTATGGGCATCTTTAGGGAAGCAATGACGGTCTGTGGGTTGTATTTGTACCATGAAATGAGATAGGGCTGTACGGAAGGGCGAAACAATGTTTGCAGATAAGCGGGAACCTGGGCCACTTCTTTCCCGTTTTTCAGGGACTCATTGATGCTTGCCACTTCTTTCCGTATAGATTCCGGTGTCATTTGGGCGGCCACCTGCTTTTCTATCAGGTCGTATGCGGGGCTTCCTGCACCGGCAATGGAAATAAAGCCTTTTACTTTAGGCCGTTTCCGGCAGGTTAACATTCCGATAAGTGATCCTTCACTATGCCCTGCCACTGTTATACCGGTGAAACGTTTGTCTTTGGCAAGAAGGTCTATCCACCCCGTAACGTCGTTTACGTAATCTTCCAAGCGGAGTTTGGACTCTTCCTTACCGGCAGAGGCGCTGCTGGCTATGCCACGCTTGTCAAAACGTAGTGAGGCTATGCCTTTCAATGCCAGTCCTTCTGCGAGGAACTTCAGTGAATTATTTTTCATCATGGGGTTATTGCCGTCCATGTCGGTGGGGCCGGAACCGGCAATGAGCACTACTACATGACAGGATTTTGCATGTGCCGGTAGAAGAAGTTTCCCATTGATACTACCGCTGGCGGTGTTTAATGTTACGGGATGCTCTTCGGATGTGAGGGGTTGTGCCTGGCAATAAGGAAGGACAAACAAGGCTAAACCGAATAGGAGTAAAAACAGTTGTTTCATATGATTTCTTTTTGCAGTTTCAAATGTAGGCAATATTATTAAATAAAAAAATAGAGGCGGGAAACATTGTGTGCTTCCCACCTCTATTTTTTATTATGCTATGGCTGTCTGTCGTTACAGGATGCCTTGTGCCATCATGGCTTTGGCTACCTTCATGAATCCGGCCACGTTAGCACCCTTCACGTAGTTTACATAACCGTCTTCTTCCGTACCGTATTGTACGCAAGCAGCGTGGATGTTCTTCATGATGCTCTTCAACTTTTCGTCTACTTCTTCGCTACTCCAGCTCAGTTTGATAGAATTCTGAGTCATTTCGAGGCCTGATACAGATACACCGCCCGCATTGGCTGCCTTGCCCGGAGCGTACAGGATTTTGGCATCCTGGAATACTTTGATGGCTTCCGGAGTAGAAGGCATGTTGGCACCTTCGCTCACAGCTATACAGCCATTGGCCACCAATTGACGGGCATGGTCGCCGTTCAGTTCGTTTTGAGTTGCAGAAGGCAAAGCAATGTCGGCTTTCTCACCCCAAGGTTTAGCTCCTTCTACATACTTAACGCCCGGATATTGCTCGGCATATTCGCGGATACGTCCACGATAGAGGTTTTTAAGTTCCATGATGTAGTCCAGCTTTTCGCGGTCGATACCTGCGGGATCATATACGTAACCGTCGGAATCGGACATGGTTAGAACTTTACCACCCATTTCCAACACTTTTTCCGCTGTATATTGAGCTACGTTGCCGGAACCTGAAATCAGGCAAGTCTTGCCTTTCAAGTCTGTGCCTTTGGTCTTCAGCATTTCCAACAGGAAGTAGATGTTACCGTAGCCGGTAGCTTCCGGACGGATCAGCGAACCACCGAATTCGCGGCCTTTGCCTGTAAATGTTCCGGTAAATTCCTGAGCCAGTTTCTTGTACATGCCGAACATGAAGCCTACTTCACGACCACCCACACCGATGTCACCGGCAGGAACGTCGGTTTCCGGACCGATGTGGCGCCACAATTCCAGCATGAAAGCCTGTACGAAACGCATAACTTCAGAATTGGACTTGCCGCGCGGAGAGAAGTCCGAACCGCCTTTACCGCCACCCATAGGAAGTGTGGTCAGTGAGTTTTTGAAAGTCTGCTCAAAGGCAAGGAATTTCAGAATGGACAGGTTTACAGAAGCATGGAAACGAACGCCGCCTTTGTACGGGCCAATGGCGTTGTTGTGCTGTACGCGATAACCCATGTTGGTTTGTACGTTGCCCTTATCATCCACCCAGGTAACTCGGAATTGGTAAACGCGATCGGGGATGCAAAGACGCTCAATCAGATTAGCTTTGTCAAACTCCGGATGTTTGTTGTACTCTTCTTCAATGGTAGCAAGAACTTCTTCTACTGCTTGATGATACTCCGGTTCGTTGGGGAACCGTCTTTTCAGATCTTCTAATACCTTTGCTGCATTCATAATCTATTGCTTTTATTGGTTACTTATCTCATTGCTTTATTGCGGTTGCAAAAGTAAACATAAAAATGGAACAAACAAACATTTTATAAATAAAATACGGGATAAAACAACATTTTTGTTATTTTATCCCGTAAAAAGGAATAAAAAGATATTATTTATCCTCTTTTGAGCGCTTTTATCACAGGAATGAACACTAATGCCGCCGAAATGACAAGCGTCAGAATGATCGGACCGTCAATTCGTTCGGCAGATGTCAGGACTATGTAACAAAGTGCCGCCCAAAGGAGCGTAATGCAAACTATTTGGAATTTGGATAATTGTCTTTTCATTTACCGGCTTTCTTTTTATCTACGATGGCGTCGATGACTGCCACTGCAGTGATGTTTACTATATCGCGTACGGAGCTTTCAAAGTCGGTGAAGTGGATAGGCTTGTTCAATCCCATCTGTATCGGACCGATAAGTTCGGCATCCGTATTCATTGCTTGCAGCAGTTTGTAAGCGGAGTTTGCGGAACTCAGGTTCGGGAAAACAAGTGTATTCACGTCCTTTCCTTTCAGGCGGGTAAACGGATATTTGGCATCGCGCAGCGTGCGGTTCATGGCAAAGTTTACCTGCATTTCGCCGTCTATGGCAAGTTCGGGATAATTTTGCTGCATGTATTCTACGGCTTCGTGCACGCTTACCGGGCTTCCCTCCTTGTCTGCGCCGAAATTGGAGTAGCTCAGCATGGCCATGACAGGCGTATGGTTGAAGAAGCGTACGGTATGTTCCGCCAGCTTGGCAATGTCAATCAGTGTTTCTGCATTGGGATGGCGGTTGATGAGCGTATCGGCAAGGAAGTACGTACCTTTCTTGGAGTTGAGGATGTGCATCGTGCCGAAGTGCTTGTACTCAGGGCGGATGCCGATGACTTCTTTGGCCACCTTGATGGTATTGCTGTATTTGGTGTACAATCCGGTGATGAATGCGTCGGCTTCGCCGGTTTCCACCATCATCATGCCGAAATAGTTGCGTTCGAACATCTTGTCGTTGGCCTCTTCATAGGTAACGCCTTCGCGGGCGCGTTTTTCGGAGAGGATGCGTGCATAGCGTTCGCGGCGTTCCGCTTCGTTGGGATGGCGCAGGTTTACGATTTCGATGCCTTCGAGGTTGAGGTCGAGTTGTTTTGCCAGTTTCTCGATGGCCTCGTCATTTCCTAATATAATAGGATGGCAGATTCCTTCGGCTTTGGCTTCAACGGCGGCTTTCAGCATCGTGGGGTGGATGCCTTCGGCAAAGACCACGCGCTGCGGATTGCGGCGGGCGGTGTCGTAGAGCTGGCGGGTCAGTTTGCTTTCCTGTCCCATCAGTTCTTTCAGATGCTGCCGATAGGCTTCCCAGTCAGTGATTTGTTTGCGTGCCACGCCGCTTTCCATGGCTGCTTTGGCCACTGCCATGGAGACTTCGGTGATGAGGCGCGGGTCAACGGGCTTCGGGATGAAGTAGTCGGGACCGAAGCTGAAGTTGTTGACGTGGTATGCTTCGTTCACCACATCGGGTACGGGCTGTTTGGCAAGTGAAGCAATGGCGCGTACGGCTGCCAATTTCATTTCTTCGTTGATGGCGGTGGCAGCTACGTCCAGAGCGCCGCGGAAGATATAGGGGAAACCGATTACGTTATTGATTTGGTTCGGATAATCCGAGCGTCCGGTTGACATCAGTACGTCGGGACGCGCTTCCATAGCATCTTCGTAAGAGATTTCGGGTACGGGGTTGGCAAGGGCGAACACGATGGGGTGAGCCGCCATGCTGCGCACCATATCTTGTGTCAGCACGTTGCCTTTGGAAAGTCCGAGGAATACGTCGGCGCCCCGTACGGCTTCTTCCAGTGTGTGGATGTCGCGGCGGTCGGTGGCAAAGTACCGTTTGGTTTCGTTCAGTCCTTGGCGGTCGCTGGTGATGACGCCTTTGGAGTCGAGCATGATGATATTTTCGTGGGTGGCACCCAATGCTTCATAGAGCTTGGTGCAGGAGATGGCTGCCGCCCCGGCGCCGTTCACAACGATCTTCACATCCTCTATCTTCTTGCCTGCCACTTCCAGGGCGTTCAGCAGTCCGGCGCTGGAGATGATGGCCGTACCATGCTGGTCGTCGTGCATTACGGGGATGTCGAGCTCCTCTTTCAGGCGGCGTTCTATCTCAAAACATTCGGGAGCTTTGATATCTTCCAGGTTGATACCGCCGAAAGTGGGGGCGATGGCTTTTACAGCCTCGATAAATTTGTCGGGATCTTTTTCATTCACTTCGATGTCGAACACGTCAATGCCGCCATAGATTTTGAACAGCAGTCCTTTGCCTTCCATTACGGGTTTGCCTGCCATTGCGCCTATATCGCCCAGTCCGAGAACGGCGGTTCCGTTGGAGATTACAGCCACCAGATTGCCTTTGGCTGTATATTTATATGCGTCCTGCGGGTTCTTTTCTATTTCAAGACATGGCTCTGCCACGCCCGGGGAATAAGCGAGTGAAAGGTCGGTTTGCGTACTGTAGGGCTTGGTTGGCACTACCTCAATTTTTCCTGGTTTGCCTTGCGAGTGATAGAGCAAAGCGGCTTCTTTGGTTATCTTAGCCATGATAGATTAGTTAAAATGGTTATAAATTGGTCGCAAATTTAGAGATAAAAGTTCTAAATCGTAGCCTGCGACTAATAATTTCTATTGAATTTATTAGTAAATAAACTAAAAATGCTTATTTTTGGCAGTATATTTAAGTATTACCCCCAATTTACTAACTTAACACAAGTGTTTTATGAAAATTTTCAGACGTCCTCTTGCAGGATTATTGTTTTGCACAATGCCGTTTTGGGCAGGATGCGGAACGGGTGACAAACCGGAAGCACCGGTTTCCCTGACATGGGAAATGGGTGCGAGTGACATTGAACCCGGGTATTATGAGAACTCCTTTGTTCTTAAGAATATCTCCGGTGCTCCTCTTTCCAAAGACTGGGCAATCTATTACTCACAGCTTCCCCGCTATGTGAAGCAGGAAGGAACTCCCGCCGTCAGGGTGGAGGCGGTGAACGGAAACTTCTTTAAAATGTATCCTACGGACGATTTTGTGCCGTTGGCTCCCGGTGACTCCATGCGCATCACTTTCCTTTGTTCTTATAAGTTGGACCGGAACTCGCATGCGCCTGAAGGTACTTATTGGGTGGCTACGACGGACGGCAAGGAAGGCAAGCCGCTTCCCGTAGCGTTGGACGTGCTACCGTTGCCCTCACCGGAAGCGCTTCCCGGTTATCCGGATGCCGCCAAAATATACGCATCGAACCTCCGTCTGGACAGTGTGCCGGCTTTGAGGCAGTGGGACAGGCTGCCGTCGGTAAAGAAAGTGACACCTGCCGGAGGGCATGTCGTGCTGGATGCTAAGGTGGCTTTGACCTATCCGGACGAATATGCCGGCGAAGCAAAGCTGCTGAAAGAGAAGCTGGCCGCTTTGTACGGTTTGGAAGTGGCAGATGAGGCTCCCGTAACGATTGTTTTGGAAGAACTGTCCGACAAGGCGAGGGCAGTGAACGCTGAATATTATAATTTGGTTATAGGAGATTCCCTGATAAAGATTGCCGCCGCTACTCCGCATGGCATTTTCAACGGTACACAGACTTTGCTGTCAATACTGAAAGGCAAGGCGGTGCCTTACCGGCTGGAAGCTATGTTTGTGGAAGATTACCCCGACCTCTTGTATCGCGGGCAGATGATAGACATTGCCCGTAATTTCACCACCGTAGACAACCTTAAGAAACTGATAGACATTTTCGCTTCCTACAAAATGAACGTGCTGCATTTCCATTTTGCCGATGACGAAGCGTGGCGTCTGGACATTCCCGGTTTGGAGGAGCTGACCGCGGTGGGAAGCCGTCGCGGACATACCGTTGACGAAAGCCGGTGCCTCTATCCATGCTACGACGGCGGATGCGATCCTGATGCTGCCACCGTTGGAAACGGGCATTATTCCCGCGAGGACTTCATCGGCCTGTTGCGCTATGCCGCCGAAAGGCATATTCGTGTCATACCGGAGATAGAATTGCCCGGACATGCGCGTGCGGCTATCGTCTCCATGAAGGCGCGTTATAATAAATACAAGGAGACGGACATGGCAAAGGCCACCGAATATCTGCTGAGCGAGCCGGAAGACACCTCCCGCTATGAGTCCGTCCAGTACTACACAGACAATGTGATAAACGTCGCTCTGCCTTCGTCCTACCGCTTTATGGAGAAAGTGATTCGGGAACTCGCAGCCATGTATAAGGAAGCGGGCGTACCGCTGTCTACGGTGCATCTTGGCGGTGATGAAGTGGCGCATGGGGTATGGCTGGGATCACCCAAGTGCATGGCGCTGATGAAAGAGAAGGGGATGACGAAGCCGCATGATTTGGCCGAGTATTTCATTACACAAATGGCGGACATTATGCAAAAGAACGGTTTGAAGTTCAGCGGTTGGCAGGAAGTGGCTTTGGGACATACCGAAGAGGCGCACCGGCAGTTGAAGAGTCAGGCGGCAGGTGTGTATTGCTGGAACACAGTTCCGGGGTATGAGGAGGTGGTCTACCGGATTGCCAACGACGGTTATCCGGTGATTCTTTGCAATGTAGGCAATTTCTATATGGATATGGCCTACAACGGTCATCCTGACGAGCGCGGGCTCGACTGGGGAGGTTATGTGGATGAGGCTGTCTCCTTCTCCATGCTTCCTTTCAGCATCTACCGGTCATTGCGTACTGACAGGGCGAGAAATCCAGTCGACTTGGAGCAAGCCGGAAAAGGAAAAACCGCTCTGACGGCAGTGGGCAAGAAGAATATTCTGGGCGTGCAGGGCCAATTGTTTGCCGAGACTATCCGCAGCTTCGACGGCGTGGAATATCTTCTTTTCCCGAAAATCATGGGACTGGCGGAACGTGGATGGAACGCTTACCCGGCATGGGAGGGTCTGCAAGGCGCACAGGAGCAGCAGGCTTTCGACAAAGCTCTGGCATTGTATTATGAGAAAATCAGTGAAATAGAGATGCCCTATTGGGCAAAGAACGGCATCAATTTCCGCTTGCCGCATCCGGGACTGCTGGTGAAGGATGGCAAACTATATGCCAATGCAGCCATTCAAGGCGCCGGGATACGCTATACAACGGATGGCTCCGAGCCGACTATGCAATCTGCCTTATGGGAAATGCCGGTGGAATGTGACGCGCCGGTGGTGAAGGCGAAAACATTCTATCAAGGCAAAGAAAGTCTGCCGATAATGTTGAAAACAGAGTAATATGAAAACGCATCATCTGCTTGGGCTAAACGCATGATGCGTTTTACTAAAACAGATGATGCATTTTACTAAAACAGATGATGTGTTTTACTAAAACAGGCCATCTGTTTTTTTCTTTCTTCTGAGCGCAAGGTGAAAAGGTGCTTATGCGTTTAGCGCCTGTTCTATATCTGCAATGATATCCTCCGCGTTTTCAATACCTACCGAGAAGCGGATCAGGTCGGGACGGATACCGGCTTCCAGCAACTGTTCGTCCGAGAGCTGGCGGTGTGTGTGGCTGGCGGGATGGAGCACACAGGTACGTGCGTCGGCAACATGGGTTACGATAGCTGCCAGCTTCAGTGAATCCATGAACTTGATTGATACCTCACGACCGCCTTTCAGTCCGAAAGAGATAACGCCGCACGAACCGTTGGGCATATATTTCTGTGCCAGTTCGTAATACTTATTGTCGGGCAGCCCGCAATAGTTCACCCATGCCACTTTTTCGTTCCGGGAAAGGTACTCGGCAACTTTCTGGGCATTGCCACAGTGTTGCGGCATACGCAAGTGCAGTGTTTCCAGGCCGAGGTTCAGCAAGAATGCATTCTGCGGGGACTGGATACTGCCGAGGTCACGCATCAACTGTGCCGTAGCTTTCGTGATATAGGCCAGTTTGCCGAAGGCTTTTGTATAGGTCAGCCCATGATATGATTCATCCGGGGTGCAGAGACCGGGGAACTTGTCGGCGTGTGCATCCCAATCGAAATTGCCGCTGTCCACAATTGCGCCGCCTACGCTGGTGGCATGTCCGTCCATGTATTTGGTGGTGGAATGCACCACGATGTCGGCTCCCCATTCAAACGGGCGGCAGTTGATAGGAGTGGGGAAAGTGTTGTCCACAATCAGGGGCACGCCATGCTTGTGGGCGATGCGGGCAAACTTTTCAATGTCGAGAACCTCCAGTGTGGGGTTGGAGATTGTTTCGCCGAACAGTGCCTTGGTGTTCGGACGGAAAGCGGCGGAGATTTCTTCTTCGGGTGCATCCGGATTGACAAAAGTCACGTCGACACCCAGCTTCTTCATGGTTACGCCAAACAGGTTGAACGTTCCGCCGTAAATGGTGGACGAACATACAAAGTGGTCGCCTGCCTGGCAGATGTTGAAGATGGCATAGAAATTCGCTGCCTGTCCGCTGGATGTCAGCATGGCGGCTACGCCTCCTTCAAGGGCGGCTATCTTGGCGGCAACGGCATCGTTCGTGGGGTTTTGCAGGCGGGTGTAGAAATAACCGCTGTCCTCAAGGTCGAACAGGCGTGCCATTTGTTCGCTGGTGTCGTATTTGAAAGTCGTACTTTGATAAATGGGGAGTACACGAGGTTCGCCCTTTTTAGGAGTCCACCCTGCCTGTACGCACAGTGTCTCCGGCTTGAATTGCTTTGCCATAATGCTATCTGTTTTTAGAGTTTCTTTTCTTTAAAACGCGTAAGTTGTCGCAAAAGTAGGGAAAAAAATATAAATTTGTACGCGTGAACGGTAAAATGCTATAATTTAGCGGCCGAAAATCTGCTACCGACTACGAATAAATGACGAATAACGGGAATATGAAACGTATATTTTGTTTGCTGGCTTTCTTCTTTTGCGCTTTTCTTGTTTTTGATGTCTCTGCCCAGGGAGAATATGCCGCACCCAAATCGGGTGAGGGCATCTCTGCTTTTCTGGAGCGGAACAAGCGTCCGGGAAAAGCCTATTATAATGAGTTTATAAGGCTGAACGAGAAGCGTCTGCGCGGGAAAGAGGAGTTGCGGCTGGGAATGAAATATGTGCTTCCCCAGTTGAGGAAAGGGGCTTCTGCCACTGCTTCGTCCAAGCCTGCCGCCAATAAAAAAGGAACTGTTCGTGAACGCCTCTTCGGGAGGAAACTTGCCGATGTGGAGGTGACCTCTAACCGCTTGCAGGGCGCTTGCTTCTATGTGGTCAGCGGACATGGAGGACCCGATCCGGGAGCTATCGGCAAAATAGGAAAGGTGGAATTGCATGAGGATGAGTATGCCTATGACGTTGCCTTGCGCCTTGCCCGTAACCTGATGCAGGAAGGGGCCGAAGTACGTATCATCATTCAAGATGCCAAAGACGGGATTCGTGATGACCGCTACCTCTCCAACAGCAAGCGGGAAACTTGTATGGGGGATGCCATTCCGTTGAATCAGGTGGCTCGTCTGCAACAGCGTTGCACCAAAATCAATGAGCTTTACCGGAAGGACCGTAAGATTTATAAGTATTGCCGGGCCATATTTCTGCACGTAGACAGCCGCAGCAAGGGTGCACAGACGGATGTTTTCTTTTACCATGCTCCGAAAAGTGTGTTGGGAAAGAGGCTGGCTGTTGCCATGAAAGGAACTTTCGAGTCGAAATACGACAAGCATCAGCCCAACCGCGGATTTGAAGGGACGGTCAGCTCACGCAACCTCTACGTATTGCTGAAGGCCGCACCGGCTTCCGTTTTTGTGGAGTTGGGCAATATACAGAATGCTTTCGACCAACGCCGTTTTGTGATCAGCTCCAATCGTCAGGCATTGGCCAAGTGGATGATGGAGGGGTTCATTGCGGATTATAAGCGGACGAAGTAGGATTACTTGCGTACTTTGCCCATGCTGTTTTCGCGCGTGATAACGATTATTACTGCTGTCACAATCAAGGCGATTCCGATAGTGCTGCTCCATGTGAAGCTTTCTTTGAACACGCAACACCCGATGACTATGGCAGTCAGAGGTTCCAGTGCTCCGAAGATTGATGTAAGCGTGGGGCCTACATGTTTGATAGCCTTTACCAGACTGATATTGGAGACTGCTGTTGCCGGTATTGCCAGTCCGAGGATGTTCAGCCATGTGTGACTGTCTGTGGCCAGCCGGATCCCATCTGTCAGGCATCCGCCTATAATATAGAACAGGGTTCCGAATCCCATAACATAACAAGTCAGTGCCGTAGACGGGATGTTGACAGCGCGACTTTTTCGTACGCCTATAATATATCCGCCGTAAGAGAATATGGAAATGGCGGCAGCGACCAGCCCTGTTGTAGTATCTCCGCCTTCGAAATCTATCTCGCCTGTTGATAGCAGTGTTGCACCTATCAATGAAATGAACACTGCAAACAGGATAGAGAAAGACTTTTTTTCCTTGAAAAACAGCATCATGGTGACGGCTACCGCCAGAGGGTACATGAAGTGTATGGTGGATGCTACGCCGCTGGCAATGTTTTGATAGGCTATCACGAGACTGAATGAGGTGGTGGTTCTGAACAGGCTTAGTATAAATACGGTCTGCCAGTCTTTTCTGCTGATTCGGAACTGCTCTCCCAATATGATACCGGCAATTGCCAAAATGAGTGAGGCGATTCCCCAGCGGTATGTCAGCACTTCAAAAGATGAAAATCCGGCTATCAGCAATGATATGCTGAAGAAAGGCGCCAGTCCGAATGTGGACGAGGAAAGCGCTGCATATAGAAAACCTTTTATAGTAGTGTTTCGCATCTTTTTCTTGAAAATTAAACGATATATCGGAACCTATCTCTCTCATCATTTGTTTGTTCCACATAATGAATTGCAAAATTAGTGAATAAAAGCGTACATGCGAATGGTACATGCATATTAAAAAATGAAAGGAAACCTTATGAGAAAGATTTTAATGTTTGTGGGAACGTTTGCAGTTATCTTTATGTTGGCTGCTTGCGGTAACGGTGTTCAGAAGAAAACTTACGAAAAATATTCTGCTGCGGAAGTGGAACAGGCCGGTCAGGTGATGAAGTACTACAACACTTCGCTTGCCTTATTGAAGAATCTGGTGTTGGAAAAGGATGTGAATTCCATATTGGGATATATGGAGCAGGGCGGCAATGCGCCGATGCTGGCAACTGTTATTCCTCCGGTTTTTTCTCAGAAGGACTCTGCATCGGTTGTCAGTCCCGGTACGTATTTTGATGAAGAGGCCCGGCGTAATCTGAAACAGAATTTTATGCAGTTGTTCCAGACAAGAAGGCAATTCTATACTAATTTCAATCAGTATCTCTCCTTGCTAAAAGTAAAAAATAAGATTGCCGCCGATAAACTGCTGCCTGCCAATTACCGTTTGAGTGTTGAGATGGCGGAGTATAAAGAGAATATTCTTGATGTTTTGTCGCCTTTTGCCGAAGGGGCGCAGAAGGTGTTGCTGAATGATAATCCGATGAAAGAGCAAATACTCGCCATGAACCGTATGTCTGTCACGATGCAGGGTGTTTTGCAACAGTGCATGCGCAAGCCTGCTCCCGACATGCCTCGGCTGGACATGAAAATGATGAAACTGGTTATTCAGTTGGACATAGCCAAACGTCTGCCGATAGTGGAAGGGCATCCTCAAGAGATGAAAACTTTCCGGGACTTTCTGGCTAATGCTGAGACATTCATAAGAGAAGTACAGCACATCAAGGCGCAGGGAAGTTATACGGCAGACGAACTGGCGACTTTAGGTGAGTATGGATTGAGCCTGAACTAAGTTCTTTCTTTATCTCACGAATCCGTTTTTATAGAAATCATAGGAAGCATGAATCTTTTCCGGTGTATCGGCTTTTAGTAACAAGAGAAGTTCGCGGCAGAATTCCAGTTGTCCTGTACCGTTGGCGGTGACGATATTTTGGTCGCTGACGGCCTGCTTCTCTTCGTAGCCTGCTTCGTTGGTGTACTCCTGTCCGCCCCAGAGTTTTAGTTGCTGTATGGTATTTCCCGTATGCTTTACGTTATTGAGGAAACCATGCTTCGCCATAAAGGAGGCGGCATTGCAGATGGCGCCAACGATTTTTCCACGTTGTAGGGCATCCTTCACCAAAGGAACTGCTTGCTCTGCTTCTGGGGAATTCCATTGCATACCTCCTATCAGCACCAATGCTGCATAATCTGTGGGCATAGTCTGGAAACAGTAGTCGGGCAACGTGCGGAAACCGCCGATGGAGCGCACTGCGTCCAACGTCGGGGCAACTACTTTCGGGGTGTATTTCACTTCGCTGCCCGGCATTACTCCTGCGTTCAGGCAGGCGGCTATGAAAGCGCCTTCCCAGTCGGCGTATTCATTGAGTATTATGAATAATATTTCTTGCTTCATTTTTGCTTTTGTTTGATACCTTGCAAAAATACGAATACAAAATTACAAATTTGCAAATATTGCAAAGAAAGTTCCATAGGCTTTTCGTGATGCAAAAATAAAAGGAAGGGGGAGAAGTTGGCTGGAGGTTCTTATAAATCTGGTTTGTTGAAATCTGTTGAGTGGAAGTTTGTTAATAATCATTGTCGGGTTTGTCGGTAAAGATAAAACATGTGTACCTTTGCGAGGGATTACATTGTGCAGAATAACTTTTGAAAAAGTACATGAAAGGGATTTAGCTTGTATTAGGACGTGGCATTGCACAAGTTGCGAATAACCGAATCCTATAAAATATGACTGAAGAAACAATATGACTGAGGAAATCCGATTGAAACTCTTGGAATGGGCAAGGGAATATCATTGTGCCGCCTTTATACAAGGTGACCCTGTTCAGTTCCCGCATCGGTATATGCGGAAGCAGGATATTGAGATTAGCGGTCTGCTCACTGCTTTGATGAGCTTTGGAAACCGCAAGCAGATATTGAAGAAAGCGGATGAACTACATGGCTTGATGGGAGCTTCACCTCATCAATATGTCTTGTCCTGCCGCTGGAAAGAAGATTTCCTTCCGGCAGACCGGAGCAGCTTTTACCGCATGCTTTCTCATGCGGATTTTTATACGTATTTTGCCCGTTTGCATGACGCCTATTCTCGGTTTGATAGTTTGGAAGATGCCCTTTCTGGCTATCCGGGCATCCCGATGGAGAAGTTGTGTGCTTTTCTGGAAGTCTCCGCCAAGAGTCCGCAAAAGAAGCTGAACATGTTTCTGCGCTGGATGATACGGAAAGAGTCGGAGGTGGATTTCGGCATCTGGGAAAGTTTTGACCGTCGTGATTTGCTGATTCCTTTGGACACTCATGTTTGCCGGGTAGCCCGTCTTTTGGGACTTACCGATACGGAGACATTCTCTCTAAAGAATGTAAGGAACATAACCTCAGCCTTGGCGGAAGTCTTTCCGGATGATCCTTGTTTGGGAGATTTCGCATTGTTCGGCTGTGGGGTGAACGGGGTGTTGTAAGTTCCGGGTCTTTCTACCAATCTATCTCCTCAATGCCTTTGCTCCGCAGATAATTGTTGGCTTTGCTGAAATGCTTGCATCCGAAGAAACCGTATTCGGCAGAACGGGGCGAAGGATGGACGGTTGTCAGTATGAGGTGCTTGCTTCTGTCTATCAGGGCTGCTTTTTCTTTGGCGTATGCTCCCCAAAGCATAAAAACGAGATGTTCCCGTTCATCACTTAATTTCTTGATAACCGCGTCTGTGAAAGTTTCCCAGCCCATGTTGCGGTGTGAGCCGGTTTCGTGAGCGCGTACCGTAAGGACGGAGTTCAAGGAGAACACACCTTGGGCCACCCAGCGGTCCAGATTGCCGGAGGTGGGAATCGGCTTACCTAAGTCTTGATGTATCTCTCTGAATATGTTGACGAGTGATCCCGGTATGGCTACTCCTTCCGGCACAGAAAAGCATATTCCGTAATATTGTCCGGGGGTGGGATAGGGGTCTTGTCCTAAGATAACCACTTTTACCTTTTCAAAAGGACATGAGTTGAAAACATGGAAGATAAGGTGTCCTGGCGGGAGCACATGGGCGCGTCCGTATTCGCTTTTCACAAATGACACTAACCTTTCAAAGTAGGGCTTGTCGAATTCTTCTTGCAGACGTTGCCGCCAACTTTCTTCTATCTTGACTTTCATAGGATGTTGCATCTGGGTATGATGCAACAAATGTACAAATAATCTCTGTGACTGCGTATGCCTTTGGCAGATAAAAAAGAAAGCCCCATAGCCGTCAGGGAATATCAGGCACAGGGCTTTCACGTACTACGTTATGCTTTTAGGGCGGTCACGATTTTTTCTATCATTGTCTGGATATTGTTTTCATCCTGCGCTGTGTAGAAGTTACCGTCTATTTCGGAGGAATTGTCGGTTGCTTCTCCGTTTCGGATAGCGGGTTTGGCCAATGGATGAACGGCTACTTTCTTACCTTTCGTGATACCCGTAAAATCAAACATCATGGCAGCTGCACAGTGCCCGATCATGATTTTGCCTTTCTCGCCGAATGTCTTGATGATTTCCAGCATGGTGACGTTATACGGTTTACCGGCATTTTGCTGGAATACGGGAACGGCATCACCGCAGGCGAACACAAGCGCATCGTATTCATCTTCATGCCCTTTCAGATTGGCCACTACATCGTCCACTGTCAGGACAATGCCGGAATTTGTCTTGATTTCCTTGCTGTCCGCTACCGCGAATACTTTATAAGAAATGCCATTTTCAAAAAATGCTTCCAGATATTGGAACAAACCGCATCCGTTTACCGGATTTACTGCTAAAACTGCAACTTTCTTTGCCATAATCTTAATTATTAAATAAAACAATAGTTATTTTCAGTAAGTTCATTACTTTTGTGCTGCAAAGTTAGCCTTGCTGTTGCTCTTAAACAAGAAGGCACTTGAATGTTAGATAGTTACAACAATGTAACCATTGTTGAAGTTCAGATAATTAGTAAAAGTTAAAAAATGGAAAACTTTCATCACACAGGTGGTTGCCCCATACGGGATGTCTTGAGTAAGTTGGGAGATAAGTGGACAATGCTTATCATGGTTACACTAAAGACGAATGGTACGATGCGCTTCTGTGACATTCAAAAGACGATTGGGGACATTTCACAACGTATGCTTACGGTTACGCTGCGTTCGTTGGAAACGGACGGGCTGCTCATCAGAAAAGTATATGCCGAGGTTCCCCCGCGTGTGGAGTATTCCCTTACGGAGATGGGGCATAGCTTGATGCCGCACATAGAATCGCTGGTAGGCTGGGCGTTGGAGCATATGGCGGATATTCTGGAACGGCGGGGAGTACAGCAAGAAGTGGATTGATAAGAACCGCATGTCGTTGTAATATGCAAGAATTCCGATTCATCACGAACCGGAATCCTTTTTTCACGAGATTTACATTCTGAAAAGGGTTATTCTTTGACAGCTTCGCCTTTTTCGTTCAGAATTGTTTCTGTTTCCTGACCGTCTTGAGTGAGAATAATGATTTTGTAGATCTTTGCTTCATCTTTTACCTTTACATAGGCTTCTTTTACAGAGGAATCCTCGTAATTCTTTGCCAATGTTAGCAGAATGGCCTGTGGTAACTCTGTCGGATCCATTTTCACAAATTCATCCTGCGGCACTTGGGCTTCTGCCACAACTGCTGATGAGTTATTTACTTCCTGTGCGAAAACAACAGAGCTTCCTGTTCCCAGAACCATTGCTAATGCTACTAATACCTTTTTCATGACTTTCTGATTTTAAGTGAGTATTTGGGGATATCATCTCTAACACTCATCATAGGACAAAGAAGATGCCAAAGATAGATGGATAAACTTATCTTTCTGATTTATAGCGAAATGAATGGAAATCCTATAAATGGTACAGTGTGGAAATCCGTAGAACACTGTGGAATTGGGTAACACATCTGAGGAATAGTTACACAGAATTCCAACGTGCTCCTTGCTTATTCCATCATATCAATCTGCATACAGGAGATTGCAAAAGGTTTTTCATCAATCGTCAATATCAATCACTCTCATCTTAGAGTCAAATGTAATTTCCCAACGGTTGGATAACTTTATCTCATATTCATTATCGTCATATTCAATTTGGAGGATTCTTGCATCCGGATAGTTTGTTTTTACATAGTTACGGATAGCTTCCGGCACGATCTGGGCAGGCACTTCGCTCTGTCTGCATCGCACTTCTTTCCATTCTCCCGCTTTGTCAAACTCCACTTTCTCGCCGTTGGTGAAAACTACATCATAGCTTTTATAGAATACTCCCGACTCCAGCTTAGCCATTGCCACCTTGTGGTCCTTGAAATAGGTCTTGATAAATGTCTGTGCCTTTGCAGGTAACTGACTCACTTGTATTGGCTTGTCATTATCCGCCATTACCATTGTGTGCATTGCAAACGTACAAACTAACATCATAATAAACTTTTTCATACTTCTTTATTTTTAATGATTAATACTTGATTTGTTTCTGTACTGCAAAGATGGGACAGGAATCTGGAAAGAATTGGGAAAAAACAGAAAAAAACAATTTTATGGAAGATGTTTTTTAATTGACGCGATGTTCATCGTTTGATGGGTATCTGATAAAAAAAATCCTTGAATCTCATGGAAATTCAAGGATCATATTTTCTTTGAAGTGGTGCCACCAGGAATCGAAAGTCGGTTTGTATGACACTATTTCTCAATAAGTTATATCTTTATCACGATGTTAGTCCCTTGAATAAGGTTTTCACAGCTTTGCACCGTTCAACACAAGTTTGTATCTTAGGTACGATTTCTGAATGCAAAGATAAAACTTTATTTGATATTATGATGTTTTTAGTACTAAATTCATTTACTGTAATTTACTCCTTAGGCTATCAATAAATGCATTTATATTAATATTTTCAATAATGTCATCGCATAATCCGGTAACAAATACACTTTCCTTTGTACCAATATTTTCAAGTTCTATTCGTATTTTCTTATAGAAGTTTTTATTATTATCAACTGCACCTTCTAAGGTTCCTTTATTGTATTGAGAAACAATTTCATCTAAAGATTGTACAATAAAATATTTGTCATTAATAATTCGTCGTAGTTGAGGATTATTATTCTCTTTGATTACATCATATAGAAATTTTTCTATACTTGGGATAGGTAAAAATATGTGAGGTAGTTTTTTCTGTTCTTTATTCAAATTATTGGCAATATCACCATCCAGTATAGAAATGATAGCGGTGTTTGTTCCTAAGACTTTCTTTGAGTATAGTTCTTTATGTAACTCCAACACATTTTGCCACCCTCCAACAGGGACACAATGAATGAGTTTGCTTGTTCTAAGGGAATATTTAGATAATATTTTGTTTACGACTAATTGAGATAATTCATCTTCTACAAGAAATAAAAAGTCAGGAGATACATTACTATATAAATCACGTATAAGATAACTTGGATAACAATTCGCTTCTATTGTTAAATTCCCATTATTGTTAGTGACTTTAAAAAGTTCAGAAGGGGAGATTGTACGAATTACTTCTGGGGAATGGCTTGATAAATAAATGATTAAATTAGAATGCTCTTTTACTAATTGCTTTAAAAAATCCATAAGTCGAAGTACTGCGACAGGGTGAAGAGCAAGTTCTAATTCATCAATAAGAACTAATACTTTTTGATTGCTTGGAAGAGACCTTCGTACAATTGAGTTATAGAGAAAGTGTAAAAGTGAAACTAAAAGACATTCTCCTGAACTCATTCGATATTGACTTACAAAATGACTTTCTACATTTATAAAATATGGACGATTTTTTATCGATAATTGTTGAGCAACATGCTTGTTTTTTAACCGTTTTAAAGTTCTATAATGAATTAAGTCTCCATGTAAAATGAAACTCATATGATTTTTTACATAATCGTCCGCATCTGCAAGTTCTTGTTCGGTAATTCGTCCTGATGCAATCATTTGTTCTATATTGGTTGAATCTTCGAATCGTGTACCATAAAATAAGCTCCCTTCATATAAACCATTATATCTGAGTGTATTTTCAGAATGTTTCCAATTGAGATTATTGCTTCGTTTCCACAAACAACACTTCCCATTTGTTTCAAATCTAACAAATGAATCATTTTTTGTGTCACTGATAGTAAGACGATTTAATTGATTTGATAACAATTGAGCTAAACATAACATCATTGTGCTTTTACCGCATCCATTAGTTCCTACAAAAGTATATATGCCATTATCAAAAGGGAGCTCCAATTGTGCTTCATTGATATTCTTTATATTGTGTATTTGAATCCTTAATGTATCCATATTGTCATAAAATTTGTTTTTATCGTTTTATTAAATAATACCCCCCAATTTTAGGTACACCTCTAAACTCTATTAGGTCTTTATCTTGCAAAGTCTTAATATATCGCATAGTCGTTCTTAAGCTCTTGTTGATATACTTACTGATTTCAGAAGCATTTAAGCCGGGAGTGGTTGCCAGCAGATTGAGAATAGCTTGTTCATTCTCGTTTATTGTATCATTTACTATGCCATTTACTCTGCCATTTACTGTGTCATAGTTGGCAGAGTTAGTGATTTGACGTTTGAATACTACTGTAAACATCCCTTCCGTATGAAATTCCGGTTCGGGTAGATTTGCTTCCCTCATGGCTTCCTGCATACGAGGAATACCGGATGCAACTCTTTCTACTAAGTGCATACGGGTAAATAAACTGAAAATTAGTGGATTACGTGTCATGCTTTTATGCCCGAAATCTTTAGCCACAACAGGCAGAAGTCCTCCGGGATTGGAAATCTCTACCCGGTCGTCAAACATTTCTATCATAATGCTTGCACCTTGTTCGTAGTAATCACGGTGCGACAGGGCGTTTATAATTGCTTCTTTAAATACGGTCAAAGGTATTTCCCAAATTTCCTCTCTTGGTCCTGCTCCCTCTATTTTATAGGCTACTTGCAGTTTGCTTTCCAGCCAAGACATAGCCTGTAGATATTGCTGGTACAGTGAACCTCCGAAAGTTTTATCATCTATAATATAGACTTTGTTTGTTCCCTTGAAAAGAACACACCTTGTAATAGCGTGTGGAAACTTTCGTTCAGGTTGTTTTCCAAAGAACATCGCCGCACCGTTCTTTGCCGTTCCATTCTCGGTAAACAGTTCCAAGTTCTCAAATATTTGTTTGTCGGGTGTGGACGGACTTAGTTTGGCTTCTGTTCGGAAATCCTTAATCATCTGTTCGTCTGCATCCATGTAGATATTGAACCAATGGCAGGGTATATGGTCGAAAAAGATTTTGTTACACTCCTGAAAGAAGCTGCGCATTTCTTCGGCTGTGTGAAGTTTCTGTGAGTTTGCCCCCTCACGGACATAGATAGAACCGGAAAATATATAAGGTTTATCCTTGCCGGACGGAACATCAATCACCCAAACAGTTTTATTCACAAGATTTACGGAATACAATTCACAGTGAAGTGCAGGAGATATTTCGCTGATAGAACCTTGAATGGCAGAACGCTTATCGTTTTCTAAGTTAGTATCTACCACTTGTCCGTTATCATCTACTCCAATAAGCAAATATCCTCCGTCTGCATTGGCGAAAGCACATATTTCCTCTGTCAGTTCACGAACCTTTGAAGGAACACGAACTTTAAACTCCACATTGTAGCCCTCTCCACTGTCAATGAGTGATTGTATGGTTTCTGTATTCAGCATAAGTTTTTATGACGATGGTACAAAATTAGTTATTATGAAAATTAATCAATTCTCGTTTTCTTCAGCCATTTTTTTATATCCCCAATTAACCAAATATTTAATGAATGGAATAAGCTCCTTGCCTGTCTCGGTTAAAGAGTATTCGACTTTTGGGGGAACTTGGGGATACATTTCACGATGAATCAAATTATCCATTTCCAACTCTCTCAAGGTTTGTGTGAGCATCTTTGTACTTATGTCGGATATTTCACGGCTCAGTTCACCATATCGCATAACCGTATGTTTTGACAGAGCCCAAAGAATACGTCCTTTATATTTCCCTCCTATCCGTTGGAAAGCAAAATCAAGCACACAAATATCTTTTTTAATGTTCTTATTCATTTTTATTTGAGCACATTAATTTGATAATCAATATTCGATACCTTTTAGTCTGTATCATACTAAATTGTACATACTTGATACAAAGATAGTAAACATTTAACTTTGTGGGAAATATTAAAAGCATAAAAATGAAAAAACAGAAAGCATTAATTCTTATAGACCTTCAAAATGATTATTTTGAAGGTGGATTATATCCACTGGTAGGCAGTTTGGATGCTGTATTAAAAGTGCAAAAACTTATACGTTATTTTAGGTTAAATTCCCTACCAGTTATATATATACGGCATATTTCATCTAGACAGGATGCAACTTTTTTTCTACCTGATACTATAGGAGCAGAAATACATAGCAGTGTTGTTCCGATAAAAAACGAAGATATAATTATTAAACATTCTCCGAACAGTTTTTATCAGACAGAATTAAATAATTTGTTACAATCTAAAAATATCACAGATGTAGTTATTTGTGGTATGATGACACACATGTGCGTGGATGCTACTGTAAGAGCTGCTAAAGACTTGGGATATAAATGCACTATAATACAGGACGCTTGCGCTACTAAAGATTTAGAATTTCAAGGTTTTAAGGTAGAAGCAGAAAAAGTGCAAGCTGTTTTTTTAGCTGCATTAACACCATTTTATGCCACTATTATATCGACTGACGAGTACATAAAATCATGTTTAACGACACTTTAAATTAAAGAAAATGAAAAGAATCCTTGAATTGAGCATATTTCAGTTATTGTCTGAATATACTCAACACAAAGCATCTGTTGCAGAGTTGACAGATGCTATCAATGAATTGACTGCTTATTTAGTAGAAATAAGTACAGTAGAACAGGATTATGCAGTCCTATTACGTTTTTATTCAATAGGATTAAACAAGCTCAAATTGTATCGTATGCAATTTGGGCAAAAGGAAAATACCCTTTACGCAATTTATTGATGAAGCAATAGGAATAATAAATACAGAAATTTATATTATAAGGTTACGAATTAAATATCCCGAACAGTTCAGGACACATTCTAATACACAGCCCCTTTCCCCTCTCTATCTCGCAGACAAGACAACCCTTATCAACATCATGGAAATGGTAAGCGGTCTGTTCCTCTCCAAAGACATCGTGTATCAGAACGGCAAGCCCGCCTACTTGGTGGACTTGGCGAAAGCCTTTGAATGGCTTTTCAATATCAAGATAGGCGACTGTTACCAAAAACATGAGGACGTGATAAAACGAAAGCCGGGCAAACTGACCGGATTTCTTAATGGATTGGTAGAACTTATCAAAAAGGAACATGACAAGAAAGGGTACAGATAACCAACGGCTTATGATTTATTTATAGGGGATTCCATTAGTTCCCCCGTAATTTCTTTGCGCCTGTTTTCTGAACTTTGCTTCATCAATCGATTGACAGACAATAATGTATAATCAGAAAAATGAAGCAATCATGTATATCGATAATGACGATTTCAGCGTATGGATGCAGAAGCTGTACGCCAAACTGGAAGAACTCT